>Ga0308406_1000032_pt1 | contig 85036 bp, 84 predicted proteins | sample HotsprSampleMSe1_FD_203474 | JGI IMG/M metagenome (GOLD analysis project Ga0308406, IMG submission 203474) | Hot spring phototrophic mat microbial communities from Mushroom Spring, Yellowstone National Park, Wyoming, United States - 20060911_MSe1 ...
ACTTGGGTTACTCATAGACAGTGAAGGATTTCCAATTGGGTATGAGATATTTCCAGGGAACACCTTTGATGGGAAGACCTTGATACCTTTTTTAGAAAATCTTAAGAAGAGATTTTCTCTAAAAAGGTTAATCATAGTAGCAGACAGAGGTATAAACAGCAAAATAAACCTGCTTAAACTTAAAGAACTTGGCTATGGCTACATAGTAGCGATAAGACTAAAAAGTGCAGACTCGCAGTTACATAAAGAAGTATTTAATCCCGTAGTATATGTTTTCTTTCCTTTTTATTTATGAGGGTCTTAGAGACTGCATTAAACAAAGATGTATCAACAGAAAGAATAAAAGAAGCTTTAAGGAGCATAACACTGACAGGGTTTAACATAAATGGCAAGGAATACTATTTAAAGAACAAGATGGACAAAGTAGGGAAATCCTTATTTAAAGCATTGAAAGTAAATGAACCAGCCAATGTAATAGCCAAAGAAGAATTCAGAATATAAAAAGATAAAAAATCATACAGTTACCTTTGCTGTTGTACAAAAATTTACATTTTCAAAAAATAAAATTCAATATTTTCAATAACTTACAAAATTAAGTTGATAAACTCAGGAGAAAAAAATTACAGAGACTTTAAAAACCGAAAAAACAATTCATATTAATTTAAAAAATCCGGTACCTATATACATTCTTTATTTTACAAATATAATTAAGAATTCAGAACTTTATTTCCTCGAAGATATCTATGAATATGATAAAATAATTGCTCAAAATTTAGTCAAAAAAATAAAGCAAATTTTTCTAAAATCAGAGCATATATATGATTAATTTTAAGTTTGTTTTTTTGCAGTTCTTTATTTTTTATTTCAAATTATTTTTCTTAAATCGATGTCAGCTCCTAAAACACCGATAAAGTTGTTTTTTTGATCAAAAATTGGAGTAGATACAGTAAAACAGTATGAATTTGTTGCAACAGAAACATATATATCTGATATATATGTTGAAAGAGTATCTCTTACTTCCTTGAACCATATTCTTTCTTTCCAATCCTTTCCATATCCTGTAGACCCGTAATTAGCCTGAAAGTTTTCTTTTGATATATTATCAATAATTTGAATGCCTCTGTCATCTGTTACATAGAGAAGTTCAAAAATCTCATGGTCAATTATCAAATTTTTAAGATAATTTTCAATTGTATATCGGTTCATAGTTTTTATCTCAGGACTTAGAGCTATTTTTTCAACGATATTTTTTGCGTATTCATGAAAATCTATTCTTGATTTTCCAGCTGTCAATATCTGCTCCTCTGATAGATGATGGAGTTTTTTCGAAAAATTTTCAAGCTTGGAGGATGAGTAAACTATCTTTTTTACGAATTCAGAGAGTACAATGAGTGAGTTTTCAACGATCTCTACTGTATCCTCAAGCTTTGAAGATATTCCTTCTAAATTTTCTGCATTTGTCAGGAGCTCTTCAAGAGGACTATCAATATTTTGAATTTTTTCTATGTTAACTGAAACCTGATTTTGCATATCCGTTAATTCCTTTTCAATGAGAGCAGTTTCTTCCTTTACTTTACCAATCAACGAAATTATATTTTTTATTTTGGAACTCACATCTTTTGTTGCTTCCATGGTTGTATTTGCAAGCTTTCCAACCTCGCTTGATACAACAGAAAAACCTCTCCCAAACTCTCCAGCCCTTGCTGCTTCTATAGCTGCATTGAGAGCAAGAAGATTGGTTTTATCAGCGATGTCCTTTATTGTCATTGAAAGAGATGAAATTATCTGAATAGATTCATACATATTTTTAGTTGTATTTACAAGGGATTCTACTGTCTTTCTAACAGAATTCATCTTCTTTTCACTCTCTTTTAGGCTTTCTTTAATTGGCATAATACTATCAAAAACAATACCTATCCTTTTTACATTTTCTCTGGCAGACAATGATACATCCTTCACTATTCTGTCAACAGAATTCATCTCCTTGCTAATTTTTATTGTTTCTTTCTCGACTTCAGTTGTTTCATTATTTAAAGTTTCTGCTTCATTATTTATTAATGGCGATATATCGACAATTTCAATTGAATTTTTTAAAATTTTTTTCATGTAATCATGATTGCTACCATTTTTATTTTTTTCATCGTCATTGCATTTTTTTTGAAATAAATTTTTAATTAAAGGAAACATTTAATTCCTCCTGTAGTTTGAAATTTTTATTTTTCTGATAGTCAAAATGTATACTACTTTATTTTAGATTTTTTTTCAATGAGATTTTCTTTATAATTTACTACAATTTTATATAGTTTGACAATTTTGTTTGGCAGTATATAAAAGAATTTTGAATTTATGGAAAGGGGTTCATATTTGGAAAAAGCATGAAAGTCTTCCTGTTCACTATCGCTCAGAAGTTGTCATGAGCAATAGTGAAGGGGAAGACAAAATCGTCCAAAATATAATTTTTATCGTCAATTCCGGTATCTAAAAAATTCCTTTACTTTTTTTATACCCCCATGTTATAAAAGGATTAGCTTTGCATGTAGCGAAGTTTTAGTACCTACCATAGGTGGGAAGAATTAAAAGGAGGTTTTAAGAAGTATGGCTTTTGAAGGACGTGTTAAGTGGTTTAATGAGTCAAAGGGATTTGGGTTCATTCAGCAGGATGGCGGTGGAGATGTTTTTGTCCATTACACATCAATTAAGGGTGATGGATTTAAAACATTAAAACAGGGTGACAAGGTTAAATTTGATGTTGTTGAAGGAGACCGTGGACCTAAAGCAGTTAATGTAGAAAAAGTCTGACAACCTGAGGGGGAGACCTCTCCCCCTTTCATAAATTTTTCAAATGCCTCTTCCAGAATGGGTTAAAACCCAACTTAAAGAGCTCAAAAAAACACAAAATTTTTTAAAGCACCGAAAATTAAATACTGTCTGTGAAACCTTAAGATGCCCAAATAGAAGTATTTGCTATAAAGAGCCTACAGCAACCTTTATGATTCTTGGCAATATTTGCACAAGACGATGTAAATTTTGTAATGCTAAAAGAGGAAACCCTGAACCTTTGGATTTTGAAGAGCCTTTGAGAATAGCTCAAGCAGTGAAAGAACTCTCCTTAAAATATGTTGTTGTTACATCTCCGACAAGGGATGATATAAAAGATGGTGGAGCAGAACATTTTGTTTTGACAGTAAGGGAAATAAAAAAAATTAATCCTGATACAAATGTGGAAGTTCTTGTCCCTGATTTTCAGGGAAATATAAATTCAATAGACAAAGTTATAAACTCTGAAATATCAGTTTTTTCCCACAACATTGAAACTGTGCCATCCTTATATGGATATGTAAGAGATGGAATTTATACCCGGTCATTAAAAGTTCTTGAATATGCAAAAAAACTTAATTCAGAAATGATTACTAAATCAGGATTCATGGTAGGAGTTGGTGAAAGCCTCAGTGAAATATTTCAGACAATAAAAGATTTAAAAAATGCAGGTTGCGATATTATTACAGTTGGTCAGTATCTTCAACCTTCAAAAAAAGCTTTAGCTGTAGTAGAATATAAAAAAGTGGAAGTTTTTGATGAAATTGCAGATTTTGCTTTGAAAGAAGGAATTAAAGTTGTTTTAAGTGATCCATTGATAAGAAGTTCTACAAGGGCTTTTGAAGCCTATAAAGCAGTAAAGGAGGGAAAGTATGGAAAACTTTGAATTTTTTAATCCTACAAGAATAATATTTGGCAAAGGGACGGAGAATAAAATCGGAGAGATTTTGAAAAGGAATAAAATTAAAAAAATTCTTTTTGTTTACGGAAAAGAATCCATTAAAAAAATTGGACTCTATGACAGAGTTGTAAGGTCATTAAAAGAGAACGATATTGATTTCATTGAACACAGTGGTGTAAAACCAAATCCGGTGCTAAGTCACACAAAAGAGGGAATTGAAAAGGCAAAGGCAGAAAAAGTAGATGCAATCCTTGCGGTTGGAGGCGGTTCAGTTATTGATGAAGGTAAAACAATTGCTGTAGGTGCAAAGTCAAAAAAGGATGTATGGGTTTATTTTAAAAGGGGCGATGAAATAAAATCAGCTTTACCTGTTTATACGATTTTAACATTGGCTGCAACAGGAAGTGAGATGAACGGATTTGCTGTAATAACAAAGGAAGAAACTCAAGAAAAGCTTTCAATCTCATCTGAGCATATTTTCCCTAAAGTTTCAATTCTAAATCCTGAGTTAACTTTTACTGTTTCTCCTCAGTATCAGGCATATGCAGCAGTTGATGCCATTGCCCATGTTATTGAGTATTATTTTAGTGGAACTTACTGCCCAAGTCTTCAAAACAGGTTAATTGAAGGTCTGATTAAAACAATCATGGAAACAACGGAAAGAATTCTTGAAGAACCCAGAAATTACAATGCCAGAGCTGAGTTTATGTGGTCTGCTACCCTTGCTTTAAATGGTCTGACAAGGTTAGGAATAAAGGGTGGCAGTTTTCCAAATCACATGATTGCCCATGCATTAGGCGCTCTATATGACCTTGCACATGGTGCCTGCTTAAGTATTGTCATACCTGCTTGGATGCGTTGGTATAAAGACAGAAATATCCAACAGTTTGAAAGATTTGCAAAAGAGATATTTAATAAAAATAATGCAGATGAGGGAATTGTTCAGCTTAAATCATGGTTTAAAAAAATCGGTGCACCAGTGAGTTTAAAGGATTCAAATATATCTTCCTCAGAAATTAACAAAATTGTTGAAAATGCTTATAATATAGCAAAAGTATGGCAGATGGATAAGGATTATACAAAAAAAGTATTGACAGAAATATTAAAAAATGCAGATGATTAAATAAAAAGTATGGAGGGAAAAATGTTTGATTTTCCAAGAATTAAAAGATTACCTCCCTATGTATTTGCAGTAGTAAATCAACTTAAGATTGAGCTGAGAAGAAAAGGAGAGGATATAATAGACCTTGGTATGGGAAATCCTGATTTGCCAACGCCAAAGCATATTGTTGAAAAACTTTGTGAAGCAGCAAAGCTTCCAAAAAATCATAGATATTCAGCAAGCAGGGGAATTACTCAACTTAGGTGTGCTATTTCAGAGTGGTATAAAAGAAGATTTGACGTTGATATAGATCCGGAAACAGAGGCTGTTGTTACCATTGGATCGAAAGAGGGTTTAAGTCATCTACTTTTAGCAGCAGTTCAACCCGGTGATGTTGTACTTACTCCCTCACCAGCCTATCCTATTCATCCTTACGGAGCAATAATTGCTGGTGGAGATGTTAGAACCTTTGATATCTGTCCATGTATGGATTTCTTTCAGGAGCTTGAGAGAGCTTATAAAAATTCTTGGCCAAGACCAAAGATTTTAATAATTAATTTCCCTCATAATCCCACAACAGCAGTTGTTGAGAATCTTGATTTTTTCAGAAAAGTTGTTGATTTTGCTAAAGAAAACAATATTATGGTTATCCATGACTTTGCCTATGCTGACTTAGTTTTTGATGATTATAAAGCACCAAGTTTTCTTCAGGTGCCAGGAGCAAAGGATGTTGGAGTTGAATTTTTCTCAATGACAAAAAGTTACTCAATGGCTGGATGGAGAGTTGGTTTTTGTGTTGGCAATAAAGAGATTGTTGGAGCCTTAACAAAAATAAAAAGTTATCTTGACTACGGAATGTTTCAGCCAATTCAGATTGCATCAATTGTTGCATTAAGGGGACCTCAGGAATGCATTGAAGAAATAAGAAAAATCTATGAAAGAAGACGAAATGTTCTCATTAAAGGACTAAATCAGGCTGGATGGAAAGTAGACCCTCCTAAGGCAACAATGTTTGTTTGGGCTGAAATTCCAGAGCCTTTCAAGAAAATGGGTTCTTTAGAATTTGCTAAATTTTTAATAAATGAAGCAAAGGTTGCAGTTTCTCCCGGTAATGGTTTTGGAGAAGGAGGAGAAGGTTTTGTAAGATTTGCTCTTGTTGAGAATGAACACAGAATCAGACAGGCTTGTAAAGGAATTAAAAAAGCACTAAATCTTGTTCCTCAGGTAAAAAGAATTAGAAAAGTTGGGTAAGGAGGTAGAATGAAGCTGGTAAAGGTGGGAGTTATAGGGTTTGGCGTAGTTGGTACAGGTACAATAAAAATTCTTCTTAATCAGAGAGAGTTGATAAAAAAAAGAACAGGTATAGATATAATTCTTAAAAAAGTAGCTGACAAGGATATTGAAAGACCAAGAGAGATAAATCTTCCAAAAGAGATTTTAACTACAGATGCCTGGGAGATTATAAAGGACCCAGAAATCGATATAGTTGTTGAACTTGTTGGTGGTACTACTATAGCCAAAGAATTTATCATTGAAGCTTTAAAAAACGGAAAACATGTTGTTACTGCAAATAAAGCTTTATTAGCAGAGCAGGGCAATGAAATATTTGAAGAAGCCTTACAAAGAGGTTTAAAAATTGGTTTTGAGGCTTCTGTAGGAGGAGGCATCCCCATTATAAAAGTAATGAAAGAGGGTCTTGTTGCAAATAAAATTCTTGCAATATATGGAATAATAAACGGAACAACAAACTTTATTCTTACAAAGATGACCAATGAAGGAATTGATTTCCAGGATGCACTATCAGAAGCTCAAAGACTCGGTTATGCAGAGGCAGACCCTACCCTTGATATAGAAGGAATTGATTCAGCCCATAAAATTACAATTTTAGCCTCCTTAGCCTATGGAATACCTCTGAGCTTTAATAAAGTTTATTGCGAAGGTATTACAAAGATAACAGCACAGGATATCGCCTTTGCAAGAGAGTTTGGCTACAAAATTAAGCTTCTTGCAATAACAAAAATTCTTGACGGAGAAATTGAATTAAGGGTTCATCCAACAATGGTGCCTGAGGATTATTTAATTTCAAAAGTTGATGGTGTTTTCAATGCCATATATGTTGAAGGAGACAGTGTTGGAGAAACCCTTTACTATGGAAGAGGAGCGGGAAGTATGCCTACAGGAAGTTCTGTAGTTGCGGATATAGTCGATATTGCAAAAGGAGTAAATACAATGCCACCTGATTTCTCTGAAAAACTTTATATAAAACCAATGGAAGAGATAGAAAGTATGTATTACTTCAGATTTACTGCATTAGACCGTCCCGGAGTTTTATCAAAGATTTCAGGAGTATTTGGAGAACACAACATAAGCATTGCATCAGTAATTCAGAAAGGAAGATCAAAGGCTGGTGCTGTTCCTCTTGTAATATTAACTCACAAGGCAAAAGAAAAAGATGTGCTCGAGGCTCTTGAAAAGATTGATAAGTTACCTGTAGTAGCTGCAAAGAGTGTATTTATAAGGGTTGAAGGACAGGAAATGTGAAGACTCTTTGCCTTTTCTGTCATTCCGAAGGGCTCATTCTCGGGGTCCCCAAAAAGACAATGACTTTTTGGAGTGCTCTTGTCTTGAGGAATCTCTATTGAAAAAGAGGAGATCCTTCGCTATCGCTCAGAATGACAAAATATCAGAATGACAAAATATCAGAATGATAAAATAACAGGATGATAAAATATCAGGATGACAAAATAAGTGTGTCAAGATATGACCGTCAGATTATACTTTCTAATATAGGCAGAGAAGGACAGAAGAAGCTTAACAAATCAAAAGTATTAATTGTAGGTGCAGGCGGGCTTGGTAGTGCTTCTGCATATTATCTTGCTTCATCTGGTATAGGATACATAGGCATTGTTGACCCTGATAAAGTGGAACTAAGCAATCTTCAGCGTCAGATTCTTCACAATGAAGAACATATCGGAATGCCGAAGGCAATTTCAGCAATGATAACTCTTAAAAAGCTTAACAGTGAAATCAAGCTCCTTCCCTATCCTGAGGAAATAAATAGAAAGAATGCTTCTGGATTAATTAAATCCTATGATATTGTTGTTGCCTGCCCTGATAATTTTCTAACAAGAAAGATTCTGAATGAAGCATGTTTTAAAATGAATAAACCTCTTGTAATTGGTGCAGTTTCAGAGTTTGAAGGTCATGTTTTTGATGTAAATCCACCAGAAGGACCCTGTTACAACTGCCTTTTTGAGGATGCAACAGATGAAGAAAATCAAAGAGGTATATTAGCTCCGGTCGCAGGTGTAATTGGTTCAATTCAGGCAATAGAGGTAATAAAAATCCTGCTTGGTTTTGGACAACTTTTACATGGCAGAATCATTGTTTATGATGCTTTAAAAGAAGTTTTTCGGGAAGTTAAATTTTTAAAAAATCCATCCTGTAAAATTTGTAAATGAAGCTCAAAAAAGCAATCTATGATGATATGATAGAACACTGCAGAAATTGTTTACCCTATGAAGCTTGTGGAATTCTTGCAGGAAAGAATAATTTTGTAACAGAGATTTATAAAATAAAAAATATTGAGGACTCCTTTGTCAGCTATTTTATGGAACCAAAAGAACAACTTAAGGCAATGAAAGATATTAGACAAAGGGGACTTGACATGATTGCCATATTTCACAGTCATCCCTTCAGTAATGCTTATCCATCCAAGAAGGACAGAGATTTAGCCTTTTATGATGTTTATTATGTAATAGTTGGATTCGAACCAAAAATTGAAGTTAAATCTTTTAAGATAAAAGATGGGGAAATTAATCAGGAAGAATTAATTATTGAAAATGAAAACTAAAATTTTGTATTTTGTGTTTTTTACTTTTTTGTTTCTGTTTGGCGTCTTTATTGGCTATATATACTGGCTTTTTTCAGACCTACCGGATATTAGGAATTTAGAGGGTTACAGACCCCTTGAAGCATCAATTGTTTATTCCTCCGATGGTCAAGTTCTTACAGAGTTTTACTATGAAAGAAGAAAGTTTGTTCCCCACTACGAAATTCCCGATATCATAAAAAAAGCCTTTATATCAGCAGAGGATGTAAGATTTTATAAACATCCAGGCGTTGATTTCATCGGAATAATGCGAGCTCTTTATAGAGACATTAAAGCAGGTAGCATTGTAGAGGGTGGAAGCACTATTACACAGCAGCTTGCAAAGATGCTTTTTTTAAGCTCTGAAAGAAATATAACAAGAAAAATAAAGGAGGCAATACTTTCAATTCAGATTGAAAAAAAATATACAAAGGATGAAATTCTCGGACTCTATCTTAATCAGGCATATTTCGGAAATAGAGCCTATGGAATAGCAGCTGCAGCTGAGACCTATTTTGGAAAGTCCTTTAAAGAATTGAAAATTTCAGAGGTTGCTTTGCTTGCGTCATTGCCAAAGGCTCCCTCAGCTTTTAATCCCTTTAAAAAGCCTGATATTGCTGTTAAAAGAAGAAAAATTGTGCTTGAAAAAATGCTTGAAGAAGGCTTTATAACAAAGGAACAATATAACGAGGCAATAAAAGAGCCTTTACCAGAGCATCCCCATTGGAGGCGTTTTGAAGCTCCGTATTTTGTTGAAACTCTCAGACAGGAACTTGAGGCAAAATATGCAGAAAGACTTTACAAGGATGGATTAAGAATTTACTCAACAATTAATTACAATCTTCAGAAAAAAGCAGAAGAAGCAGTAAAAAAGGGACTTGAAGAGATTCATAAAAGAGTTAAGCCACAGGTTCAGGCTTCATTAATTGCAATAGAGCTTAAAACAGGGTATGTTAAAGCCTTTGTTGGAGGAAATGATTTTTGGGAAACCCAGTACAATAGAGTTTTTGCATTACGACAGCCCGGAAGTGCTTTTAAGCCCTTTGTTTATGCGGTTGCCTTGATGGAAGGATGGAACATGGATGATACAATCCTTGATGCTCCTATTTCTTTTCCTGGAGCAGTTAAGGGTAAAAGCTGGAGTCCAAAGAATTATAATAACGAATATCATGGTGAAGTTTCATTAAGAAAGGCACTTGCCCTATCTTTAAATGCAGCCACTGTTAGGCTTGCCTCCCATGTAGGTATTAAAAAAGTTGTTGAATTTGCTCAACAATGTGGTTTAACTACAAAAATTCATCCCTATCTTTCAACTGCTTTGGGAGCCTCTGATGTAAAACCTATAGAACTAACCACATCTTATTCGGTTTTTGCAACAGGTAAAAAAATAAAGCCAATTTTTTATGAGAAAGTTACTGACCACAATGGAGTTATAATTGAAGAAAATAAGCCAGAAACAGAAATTATTTTACCAGAGGAAATAGTTGAACAAATGAGGGAATTATTATGGGAAGTTGTAATTTCAGGAACTGCTCAGAAAGCAAAGGAGCTTCAAAGAGAAGTTTATGGAAAAACAGGAACAACAAATGACTTTTCTGATGCATGGTTTGTAGGATTTGATGATGAGTTGTTAGTCGGTGTATGGGTTGGCAGAGATAATCACAAACCAATTGGACCTAAGGAAGCAGGTGCAAGAGCAGCTCTACCTATATGGATTGATTTTATGAAAGCAAAACAGTAAATGTTAAAATTATAAAATGGGTAAAATAATAACAATTGCAAATCAAAAGGGAGGAGTTGGGAAAACCACTACTGCTTTAAATCTTGGAGCTTCCTTAAGCATAGAGGGTAAAAAGGTTTTACTTATTGATTCAGACCCGCAGGGAAATCTTACAACTGGAGTTGGAATAGAAAGAAGTAATCTTAATTTAAGTCTTTATGATTTATATGTTGATTCCCTATCTCCACATAGTGTAAAAATTAAAACAAAATTTGACAATATATGGATAATTCCATCAACTATAGACCTTGTAGGAGTAGAAGTTGAACTTGTTCATAGACAAAATAGAGAATTTATTCTAAAAAATATTTTATTACCTATAGTTTCAGATTTTGATTACCTTATTATTGATGCACCTCCATCTCTTGGTCTTTTAACTTTAAACTGTCTTGTTTCTGCCCATTCACTAATAATTCCAGTTCAATGCGAGTACTATGCTTTGGAAGGTCTTGGATTGCTCATTAAAACCTTTGAACTTGTAAGAGCTAAACTTAATCCAGACCTTAAAATTGAAGGAATTCTTCTTACAATGTTTGATGGAAGAAATAGTCTTTCAAGACAGGTTGCAGAAGAAGTGAGACGTTTTTTTGGTAAAAAAGTTTATAATACAGTAATACCAAGGAATGTTACTTTAGCAGAGGCTCCAAGTCATGGAAAGCCAGCTGTTTTTTATGATATAAGGTCAAAGGGTTCTCAAAGTTATTTAAGTTTTGCAATGGAGTTTTTAAATGAAGAAAGCCTTAGGTAAGGGATTAGAATCTTTAATTCCAAAGAAAGAAGAGATACTTCAGGAAATAGAAATAGAAAGAATAATTCCAGGAGTATCTCAGCCAAGAACGGATTTTAATGAGGAGACATTAAAAGAGCTTGCTCAATCAATTAAAGAAAAGGGAATTATTCAGCCTATTGTTGTATCACGTGTTGGTGATGGCACATTTAGAATAATTGCTGGAGAACGAAGATGGAGAGCTTCAAAAATTGCAGGATTAGAAAAAATTCCAGCAGTTATAAAAGATGTTTCTACTATTGAGGCTGTTGAGATTGCCCTAATTGAAAATATTCAGAGAGAAGACCTTGACCCTGTTGAAACTGCCACTGCTTTTGATAAATTAATTAGAGAGTTCAATCTAACCCAAGAAGAACTTTCAACAAGGGTTGGAAAAGACAGAGCAACAATTGCAAATTATTTAAGAATACTTAAACTTCCTGATGAGGTAAAGCATTATCTTAAACAAGGAACAATCACTATGGGACATGCCAAAGCAATTTTGTCAATTGAAGACCCTCAAAAACAGATTGAAATTGCCAATATGGTTGCAAAAAAATCTTTATCTGTAAGACAGACAGAGGAACTTGTAAAAAAGACTGATAAGCCGAAGCTTTTGAAAGAAAAATTAGCAGAGATAGAGGAACTTGAAGACAGACTCACCTCAGAACTTGGGTCTAAAGTAAAGATTTTACATAAAGGGAAAAAAGGGAAGCTTGAAATATTTTATAACTCCCTTGATGAGCTTGATGGGATTTTACAAAGAATATTTAAAAAATCTTTCCTGGATTCATAATTCCTTTTGGGTCAAATACTCTTTTTAGAGCCTGCATAAGTTCGATATGTTTTCTGTCTAATTGAATATCTATGTAGGGTTTTTTTGTTATTCCAATTCCATGTTCTCCTGAAATTACTCCCCCCATACTAACTGTAAGTTCAAATATTTTCTTTACAATTTCGAATCCTTGTTTTTTTTCTTCTTCGATTCCCTTGCTAACAAGTATGTTTACATGGATATTGCCATCTCCAGCATGTCCAAAGCAGATAATAGGAATTTTTGATTCAATTGACAGTTTATTTAATTTTTTAAGTATTGTTGAAAGATTGTCTATGGGAACTGCGATATCAATGTTTATTTTTTCTTTATCTTTCATTTTCAAAATACATGGAGAAATGCTTCTTCTTGCTTTCCACAGATTTTCTCTTGAATAATAATCTGTGGCAACCTGTGTTTCTCCATTAAATTTTCTAACAATATCAACAATTTTTTCTCCCTGCCTTTTAAGGGAGGTTACTTCACCGTCGAGTTCAACAAGAAGCAAGGCTTCTGAAGCACTGGGAAGTCCCAATTCATAATTTGTTTCTACTAATTGAAGGCAGGAACTATCAAGAAATTCAAGGGTTCTTGGAATAATCCCAGAACCAATAATTTTAGGAACAGCATCTCCAGCAGACTCTATTGAGTCAAAACTTACAAGAAGTGTAATCACTTCTTCTGGTTGGGGTAATACTCTGAGGGTAACCCTTGAAATTATTCCAAGGGTTCCTTCTGAACCAATAAAAAGTTCCTTTATTTCATATCCTGTAACTCTTTTAAAAGTCTTACCTCCTAAAGTAAAAACTTCACCTGTTGAAAGCACTGTTTCAAGTTCTAAAACATAGTTCCTTGTAACACCGTATTTTATAGCTCGGGGACCACCTGCATTTGTTGCTACATTTCCTCCTATTGTGCAATAATCAAGAGATGCTGGATCTGGTGGATAAAAAAGTTCATAAATAGTGAGTTCTTTTTGAAGTTCTCCATTTATAACTCCTGTTTGTAAAGTAGTAGTAAAATTTTTCGTATTTACTTCTAAAATTTCTCTCATTTTTTCAAGACTAACAATAATACTTCTTGAATTAATAGGAATAGCTCCTCCTGCCATACCTGTTCCAGCACCTCTTGGCACTATTTTTAATCCTTTATTTGTTGCCCATTTTACTATTCTTACAATTTCATCAGTATTTTTAGGCCAGGCAATAAGCTCTGGGAGACTTCCTTTTGCATAGGAAGCATCATAGCTATAGCATATTAAGTCTTCTTTTTCATCGGATATTTCTATTCCTTTAATCAATGTTAAATCTTTCATGCATATACCTCTGCTTTTTTTAGTTGTAATGAAATTACTGTTGAAACCCCTTCCTCTTGCATGGTAACTCCGTAGATGTAATCAGCTATTTCCATCATGAGTTTATTGTGAGTTATTATTAAAAATTGTGTTTCATTACTTAAATCCTTTATCAGTTTTCTTAAACGAAGAGTGTTAATATCATCAAGTGGAGCATCAACTTCATCAAGAATACAAACAGGAGATGGACGGATACTTAAACAGGCAAATATAAAGGACAAAGCAGTCAGTGTTTTTTCTCCTCCTGAAAGTAGATTTATGTTCCCTGCTTTTTTACCTGGAGGTTGCACCTGTATATCTATTTCTGATTCAAGTATATTGTTTTCATCAGTTAGAATTAGTTCTGCCTTTCCTCCTTCAAAAAGTTCGTTGAAGATATTGTTAAATTTTTCCCTCAAAAGATAAAGAGTTTCTTTTAATTTTTTTTTCGTAAGGGAGTTAATTTTTTTGATTGCTTCTTGTAGTTCTTCTATGGAAGTTATTATATCCTGTTTCTGACTAATTAGAAAGTTATATCTTTCCCTTACTTCTTCGTATTCTTTTAAAATTTCCATATCAACAGGTCCGATTTCTTTAAGTTGATTTTTAAGTTGCATTATTCTACTTTTAAAGATTTCTGTATCCAAAATAGGTTCTATTTCTTCATTAATTATGTTAATTCCGTAAAGGTTGTAAATTTCAATCCATAAATTTTCAAGTTTTATTTTTCTCTCTCTTTCAATAGCCTTTTTCTCTCCAATTAGTGTTGTAATTTTTTGTAATTCTTCATTTATGTTTTGGTAGTTTGTTTCCAATTCAGCAATAAATCCTCTTGTCTGCTTCAGTTCTGTATAGAGAGTTTCTTTTAATTCTTTCAGATTGGCTATTTCAAAGGTAAGTGTTTCAATTGCCCTTAATGTTTTTGCTTTTTCTTGTTCAATCTGGGATATTTTTTTTAAACTTTGTTCAATTTCTTCTTCATTTTTCTGTTTTTTTATTGAAAGTTTTTTAATTTCTTCATTCAATCTAATTATTTCCTGCTTTTTACTGTTTTGTCTTTCATTTAAAGTAGAAAGCATGATTTTTTTATTAGAGAGAGCTTCTTTTTTGTTTTCCTGTTTTTGCAGTAACTCTTTTTGTGTATTTTTAAGTTCTTCAATTTTTCTCTCTAAATCTTCAATTTCATAGGATAATTGTTCAATTTCAGAAGCAGTTTTTTCAATTAATTTTCTGTTTTTAGATATTTCCTGTTCTATTGCCCTTTCTTCATTTTCAAGATATTTTGTTCTTTGCCTTAGCTGTTCTATATCTTTGTTAAGGCTTCTGTATCTTTCTTCATTTTGGAAGATTTCTTTCTGTATTTGAGAAATTTTTGATCTTCTGCTTTCAATTTCTTTTTTGTTCTCTTCTTTAATAATCTGTTTTTTTATAATTTCTTGTTGTAAAGATTCAATTTGCTGTGCTATATCATTTTTTTCTTCCTTTAAATGTTCAAGTAGTCTTTTCTTTTGAAGAATATTTGATTTTTTACCTGTTTTGATAAATCCTTCTGGAAACAACACCTCACCTTGCTCTGTCAGAAAACAGCAATGGGGAAAATCTTTTTTATAAGTTAGTGCTTCTTTGATAGTGCTTACAACATAGACATTTTCAAAAATGTTTTCAGGAATTCCAGAATCTTTCATTTTTATGAATTTTTTGATTTTTCTGTTTTCTAAGATACTTTTTTTATTATTATGAGCTAAGGTATGTTGAGGAATCTCAAAATTTTTTAAGAAAAACCAGTTTTTGTTTTGAAGATATTTAATTTCCTCAATATTCTCTATTACTGCAGATTTAAGTTTTTCTTCCATAAGAGTTTCGATTAATTCCTCAGCTTCAGGGCTAACATCGATGTATTCAAAGAAAAGTTTATGATCTTTACTGTCCTGCCATACTTCTGATGAAAGAGCTTCAATTTTTCCATTAATCACTGCTTCTTTTTTCTTTTTTTCAATTATGCTATGATTTTTTGCTTCCAGTTCCCTATCTATTTGAGAAAGCTGATTCTGAAGAAGGTTTATTTTTTCATTTTCTAATTGGAAGGTTTCTTTTAAAATATTTATTTTCTCTTCAATTTCTTGAATTTCTGTTTCTAAATGATTTATTTTTTGGGTCATTTCTTTTTTTCTTGAATAAAGGGAGCTTAATCTGTTTTTATCGTTTTCAAGGGATTTTTTGACTGAATGATAATAATTTTTCTTATTTGCCAGTTCTGTTGTAAGTTTAAAGAGGGTTTTTCTCTGTTTTTCAAGTTCTTTTTCAAATTCATTTATTTTTTTATGAAATTCAATTAACTCCTGTTCTTCTTTGATGATTTTTTCCTGAAGATTAGCAATATTTCTTTTAATTTCTGAGTATTGAATTGAAAATTCTTTTAGCTCATTCTGAGATTTTTCAATTTCTCCTGTCAGTACAGAGTTTTCTTCTTGAATTTTATTTGTCAATTCTTTTCTATTTTTTTCTTCTTGAAAAAAAAGGTTTTGTTGATTTTCTGTTTTTGTTTTTTCAATTTCTTTCTGTTTTAGCTCTTTTTCTTTTTCTTGTAATTCATTTTCAATATGAGTAATTTTATTTTTTTGCTCTTCAATTTTTTTTATAATTTTTTCAATTTCTTCTTTCAGTTTTGACTGTTTATTTTCAAAATTATTGATTTCATTTTTAAGTCCTTCCATCTCATCAATAAGTTTCAAACTTTCAGTTTTTGAGACCTTTAATTCAAGATTTTTTAATTCTTCTATGATTTTTTTATATTTTTCAGCTCTTTTAGCCTGTCTTTCAAGTAAGGAATATTGTTTTTTCAGTTCACCGATAATATCTTCTATTCTTTGTAGATTTTCTCTTGCTGATTGAAGTTTTCCTTCAGATTCAGTTTTTTTAATTTTATATAGAGAAATCCCAGCACATTCTTCTAATAAAGTCTTTCTGTGAAAGGGTTTTGATAGTATATCATTAATTTTTATCTGATCAATTATTGAGTAAGTTCTTATATCAACTCCTTCTGAGAGAAATATTTCTCTTATGTCTTTAAGTCTTGCCTGCTTACCATTTATTATGAAATAGGATTCTCCAGTTTTGTAAAATCTTCTTTTTATTTCTGTGAATTCTACTTCGGATTCTTCTTCATTTTCGGTTTCCTTTAATGATTTCAGGAGAATATTTACTTCTGCGATACCCTTTTCCCTTTTTGATTGAGAGCCTTGGAATATTACTTCCTCCATTTTTTCTCCTCTAAGGATTCTGGGATTATGCTCACCAAGAATCCATCTGAAGGCATCAACAATATTGCTTTTACCTGCTCCATTAGGTCCTACAAAGCAGGTAATTCCCTTATTGATTTGTATTCTGGTTTTTTCGGGAAAAGATTTAAATCCATTAAGTTCTATCCATTTTATTTTCATTAACAATATTTTAGCTTATTTTTATTTTAAAAGCTTTAATGCAAGCATAAAAATTTTTTATTTGACCAAAAAAGTATAACTATTTTACTGTTGATAGACAATAAATTTTATGGTATAATTTCAAAAAATCTTAAAGTAGGAGGAAACTATGACGAAGAAGTATGACACACCTTTATTGGATGAGCTTGAAAAGGGTCCTTTCCCGAGTTTTGTCACTGAAATCAAAAAAGCAGCTGCTAAAAATGCTATGGCTGCCGATGAGCTTGGACTGTTAGAAAAAAGTTTTAGAGACAAGGTAACCTACTGGAAACACGGCGGTATCGTAGGTGTCAGAGGATATGGAGGAGGTGTTATTGGAAGATATTCAGAATTAGCAGATGAATTTCCTAATGTCGCTCATTTCCATACTGTCCGTGTAAACCAGCCTGCAGGTTTATTTTATACTTCTGAAACAATGAGATTTTTCTGTGATCTTTGGGACAGATATGGAAGTGGATTAACAAACTTTCATGGTTCAACTGGCGATATAATTTTATTGGGAACAGTAACAGATAATCTTGAGCCTCTTGCAACCATTCTTAGTATGAATGGTTTTGACCTGGGTGGTTCTGGTTCTGCAATGAGAACACCAAGTTGTTGTGTAGGCCCGGCAAGATGTGAGTGGTCAATGATTGATACCCTTGATATTGCCTATGATTTAACTCAGGAATTCCAGGATGAGCTTCATAGACCTGCTTTTCCTTATAAGTATAAGATTAAAGTAGTAGGATGTCCAATTGATTGTAATGCTGCAATAGCTCGTGCAGACTGTTCCATAATTGGAACATGGAAAGGTCCAATTGAGATTGACCAGGACAGAGTAAGAGATTATGCAAAGAAAGGTATGAATATTCAGGAAGAAATAGTTAATCTCTGCCCTGGAAAATGTATCACCTGGGATGGAAATAATCTTACAATAAATAACGATGATTGTCGTCATTGTATGCATTGTATTGCAAATTTATCAGGAGCTCTTAAAACAACACCTCCTTTTGGAGCCACAATATTAATTGGTGCAAAAGCTCCATTTGTTATTGGTGCTACACTTTCTTGGGTGGTAGTGCCTTTTATGGAAATGAAACCACCTTATCAAGAAATAAAAGACCTCCACAGAAAATGGTGGGAGTGGTGGAGTGAATATGGAAAGAACAGAGAGAGAATTGGTGAGCTTATTCTTCGTCGTGGAATGAGAGAGTTCCTGGAGATTTCTGAACTTGAACCAGCACCAGAGATGGTTAAAGAGCCAAGAAGAGATCCGTTCTTTTTCTGGAAAGAGGGAGACCTCGAAGGTAAGCCCTGGGAAAAATGGTTAAAATAATATAATAAAAAAACATTAAGGAGGTAAAATTATGCCATATGTAATTCCCGATGTAGTAGATGTAAAACAAAGAAAAACAGATATAGGACCGCCTCATTACAAAAACTTTTTACCGCCAGTGATCCAGAAAAATTATGGAGACTGGAAAACCCATGAAATATTAACTCCTGGACTAATGGTTCATATAGCTAATTCTGGAGATAAAATTTGGACAGTTAGAGTTGCGTCTCCAAGACTTCTGAGTACCGACACATTAAGAGAGATCGCTGATATTGCTGATAAATATTGCGATGGTTATTTCAGGTTTACAACAAGAAATAATTTAGAGTTTCTTGTTTCCGATGAAAGTAAAGTTAATCCATTAATTGAAGAACTAAAGGCAAAGAACTACATGATTGGTGGAATTGGCCCCAGGGTAAGTAATGTTGTACATACACAGGGCTGGATTCACTGTCATTCAGCAGCTGTTGATGCTTCTGCGCTTGTTAAATGTTTATTAGATGATCTTGCTGATTATTTTACAACAAAGGAAACTCCTAACAAAGTAAGATTGGCAGTTGCATGTTGTACAAATATGTGCGGTGCGGTTCACTGCTCAGATATAGCCATTGTCGGTATTCATACAAAAATACCAAGAATTGAACATGAGAGATTTAAGGATCTCTGTGAATTACCAACAACTATGGGCGCATGTCCTACAGCAGCAATAATTCCTGATCCAGCAAAGAAATCAATTAAGTTAAAAGAAGAAAAATGTATGTACTGCGGAAACTGCTTTTCCGTTTGTCCTGCTCTTCCAATTAAAGATGCAGAAAATGACGGAGTTGCAATAGTTGTAGGTGGAAAAGTTGGTAACTTAAGAACACCTCCAAAGTTTTCAAAGCTTGTAGTTCCTTATTTACCAAATAATCCACCAAGGTGGCCTGAAGTAACAAAGGCAGTCAGAAAGATTTTTAATGCCTATGTGGCTGGAGCAAAGAAACACGAAAGAGTAGGAGAGTGGATTGATAGAATTGGATGGGAAAAATTCTTCGATGTGACAGGAATACCATTTACATGGCAGCACATTGATGATTGGACATACACCTTTGAAACACTCAGAACAACTGCACAAATAAAATGGGTTAAAAAATAATTTAATATAAGGAGGGGTAAAATCCCCTCCTTATAAAGAAAGGGGTGAAAATTTTATGGATAAAGAAGAACTCAAAAAACAGATATACAAACTCATTGAAGAGGCTCAAGGAAAAAAGAAATACAAACAGATGGATGTAATAAAACATTTTAGAGCTCTTGGTGTATCAGATGCTGAAACAAAGGAAGCAATAAGAGAACTTATCGATGGTGGACAATTAATTTATACCTACATGGGTGGTAGCTATATAGAACTTGCATCTAAACTGGAAAAATTTGAAAAAGATATCTTCAAATAATTTAGTCAGTATTTAGATGTACTAAGGATAAGGGGGGGAAGATTTCTCCCCTTTTTTCATTTAATTATGTATTTTACAATAGAGCAATCTTTTCAAATATTTAATAATTTAAAAATAAAAAATAAAACTCTTTCAACAGCTGAATCATGTACAGGAGGGCTTATTGCTTCTTCAATAACAGATATTCCAGGTGCAAGCAAAATTTTTCTTGGCGGAGTTGTTGTTTATGCAACAGAGATGAAAAAAAGGATTTTAAAAATTCCTGAAATAGTATTCACTTATGGAGTTATCTCTCAAGAAATGGCTACTGCTATGGCTTTATCAGTAAAATCTCTTACAGGCTCAGATTATTCAATATCAACAACCGGAAATCTTGGTCCTGACACAATGGAAGGAAAACCAGCAGGTCTTATATATATTGCTGTAGCAACACCAGAAAATGTTTTTGTTAAGGAATTGAGATTTCAAGGTGATAGGTATTTCAATAAAATTAATGCAACTAATGAAGCTTTAAAATTTCTTATTGAAAAATTAGTTTAAAAATTTTTCCTGTTCTAAAATTTCTTCCTTTAATTCTTTGTGAGCAAGACAGATAATTGCTCCTGCAGTATAAACCTTTAATCGGAGTTTTAATCCTGCAAAAAGAAAGTTTACAGGAGCCTCAACAGTAATGAGAGATTTTCCAGTATCTGAAACTCCTGTAATGTTAAAAATAGAATAAGCTAGGATACTTTCAAGCGTTTGTTTAACAAGCTTTCAATTTTTATTAGTAGTGACTATGTAAAAAAGTTCATCGAGTCCTTCATCAACTGTTGAGACTCCCACTCCATAAGACGTTTTTTCTAAAGCTTCCGAGGCAATAAGTATTTTTTTTAAAGCAGGTTCAGGATGTTCTTTTTGTTCACCTGTAGCTTCAATTTCTTGGTTATTTTCATTTATCCTTTTAAATTACTAATTAATTCTTCTACTGGTATTGCAGGTAATGTCATAAGCTGAACAGTTCCTCTTGAACCCAATTCAACAGACATTTTCATTACAGTAATATTGTCTGGAGCTTCCACAATGTTAATGAAATCATAGGGACCTAAAACTGCATACTGCTGAAGCACTTTCACTCCCATTTTTTCGATTTCTTGGTTAACTTCAAGAATTCTTTCAGGTCTTTCCTTTAAGGTTTCTCTTCCATCATCTGTTAAAGTGCTTAAAACTAAATAGTAAGGCATAATCCACCTCCTAATTTTTTTTATTATATCAAAAATTAAAATACTTAACAAAAAAATGTTAAATTTTATATAATTAAAATATGGATTACATGGCTGTATTAATAACAGCACCAAAGGAAGAAGAAGCTGTAAATATAGCAAAAACTCTTTTAGAAGAAAAACTTGCTGGATGTATAAATATAATTAGAAATGTTCGTTCAATTTATTTTTGGCAGGGCAAAATTGAAGATGATTCTGAGGTATTAATGATTGTAAAGACAAAGGCTGACCTTTTTGATAAACTTTCAGAGAGGGTAAAATCACTTCATTCCTATACAGTGCCAGAAATTATAGGAATAAAAATTAAAAAGGGTTCAGAGGATTATTTAAAATGGTTAAGTGAAGTAACAATATGAAGGAGAATGCTTTTACCTCTCTAATCTGCGAAAAATTTTGTCATTATTATAATCCGGGAAAAGAAACCGAATTATGTGGTAGCTATTTTTATCTTCAAAAATCTATAACACCCAATGAATTAAAGAGCTTGGTTGAATTATTACATTTGGATACAGAGATTGTAATAAAGCATGAGCCATTTTTTATTTGTAATAAGTGCAATTTTCGTGAAGATGGTTTTGATTTTATTATTAATAAAAGTTCAATTCCCTGTGGTGGCTATATTATAATTAGTCGATTGTTTACTCATCTAAATATCTAATTCTTAATAACGTTTCAAAAATTGCTCCTTCTTTAAAAGTTGAAACATTTTTAGAATCTATAAAGTAGTTTTTCGGATTTTAACTGTATTTGCATGGGCTTGCAATCCTTCAAGGGTTGCGAGTATTTCCACATAAGGTGCAAATTTTTTGAATCCATTTTTTCCAATTTTAATGATAGAACTTCTTTTTATAAAATCATAGACTCCTAACGGAGAAAAAAATCTTGCAGTACCTCCAGTAGGCAGAGTATGATTAGGACCTGCTACATAGTCTCCTATTGGTTCGGTGTTCCATTGACCCAAAAATATGGCCCCCGCATTTTTTATCATCGGCAATAATTCATCAGGATGCTCTGTCATAATTTCAAGATGTTCTGGTGCAATTTCATTTACGACCTCTGTTGCTTCCTCTAATGATTTCACTAAAAGTATTGCTCCAAAGTTTTTAAGAGATTTTTTTGCTATTTCAGCTTTTGGTAAGGTTTTAAGCTGTTTTGAAATTTCTTTTTTCACCTCATCGGCAAGTTTTTCAGATGTTGTAACAAGAATGCTACTTGCCATTTCATCATGCTCTGCCTGACTTAGCATATCAGAAGCTATGAAAGCAGGATTCGCAGAGATATCTGCTACAATCATTATCTCACTGGGTCCCGCTATCATATCTATGTCAACTTCACCAAATACAAGTTTTTTAGCTGTAGCAACATAGATATTACCTGGTCCTACAATTTTGTCCACCTTTTTAATTGTTTCTGTTCCGTAAGCTAAGGCTCCGATTGCTTGAGCTCCACCAATTCTGTAAACTTCCTTTATATCAAGTAATTCAAGGGCAGCACATACTGTAGGATTTATTTCACCTTGAGGAGTTGGAACGCATACAGCAATTTCAGTTACTCCAGCTACCTGAGCAGGAATAATATTCATTAAAACTGTTGATGGATAAGAGGCTTTACCTCCCGGAACATATGCTCCTATACGGTGAAGGGGTCTTATAATCTGTCCAAGTGTAATGTCTCCTTCTTTATACTGCCATGAGCTTTCAAGCTGTCTTTTATGGAATTTTCTTATTCTTTGAGCAGCAAATTTAAGAGCATCAAGAACTTCCTTTGAAACTTCTTTTGCCTTTTCTTTGATTTCTTCAGTGTCAATTTTAAGCGGAAGGCTATGCCTATCAAATAACTTTGTATATTTAATTAAAGCTTTATCTCCTGCTTTTCTAACTTCATTGAGAATTTTTTTAACATTCTCTTCAATTACAGGCTCAGAAGTTGAGCTTTTACGAAGTCTTTTAATAAATCTTTGAAGCTCAGTTTTATCTTTGATAATAAGCATAAAAAATTATACAGCAAATTGTTTAACAATTGCAAGATGACCTGTAAGTTGTCTCATCTCAAAAGTTAGCAAAAAACTTCTTTTTCGTATTATCAGAGAAGATAACTTGAAATTGCCGATAGAAAAAGGAGGAGATTCTTCCCCTTCGCTTCGCTCAGGGTCAGAATGACAAAAAAGAAGTGGCAGACGCTGTCCTGAGCTGAAGCCCTGAGCCGAAGCCCTGAGCTTATGCGAAGGGTCTGCGAAGGAATGACCCTTTTTTATGATCTTTTTTTACCTGTCACCCTGAGGCGAAGCCGAAGGGTCTCCTTTGGAGATTCTTCTGGGCATTAAGCCCCTCAGAATGACAGGATGAGCGAAAAAAAACTCCTTTTTCTATCAGTAATTTCAGGTTATAAAAAGGTATAGACAATGCTGTCAAGTAAGTGTATAATTAACTGTCTATGACAGGAGTGATTAAGGCTTTTGGGCTTGTTTTTGGAGATATAGGAACAAGTCCTATATATACTTTAACTGTTGCTTTTTTAATTCTTGAGCCAACTTATGAAAATGTTCTTGGCGTTCTTTCTCTTGTATTCTGGACACTTATTTTGCTTCCAACTATTCAATACAATGTGCTTGCCATGAGCCTTAGTATAAGAGGTGAAGGTGGAACAATTGTTCTTGCCGAGATATTTAAATCTCTTTCAAAGTCAAAAAAAGCCAGAGGAGTTGTTACATTTTTATCTTTTATAGGAATTTCTTTTTTTATGGGTGATGGTGTCATAACTCCATCAATAAGTATTTTAAGTGCTGTTGAGGGTTCAGCTTTTATCCCCGGTGTATCAGTATCTCAGGGAATGATTATTTTAGGAGCAATGGTTATTACTATCTTTTTGTTTATTTTTCAGAAAAAGGGAACTGAAAAAGTTGCCTCTGCTTTTGGTCCTGTAATGGCTTTATGGTTTTTTGTCTTTTTGTTCTTGGTCTCTATGGAATTTTTAAAAATCCAGAGGTTTTGAAGGCTGTAAATCCATATTATGCTATAAATTTTCTTTTAAAAAATGGGTGGAAGGGTTACTTAATCTTCGGAGAAGTTATTCTTTGTGCTACAGGTGCTGAAGCAATGTATGCAGATATGGGACATCTTGGAGCAAAACCAATAAGGCAGGCATGGGCAATTTTGTTTTTTGTTCTTTCTATTAATTATTTTGGTCAGGGTGCTTTTATTTTAGCTCATCCAGATGTAAAAAATATTCTTTTTGAGTTGTCTTTAAATTTTTCAACTTATCTTTATGTTCCTTTTTTGATTTTGAGTATTTCTGCAACTGTTATTGCTTCACAGGCAATGATTAGTGGTATGTTTTCTGTTGTCTATCAGGCAATCACAACAAGAATAATGCCAATGTTAAAAATTGATTATACTTCAAAAGAGTTAAAATCGCAGATATACATTGGAAGTGTTAACTGGTTTTTACTTATTGCAGTTTTGTTCATTATTTTAGAGTTTAAAAGCTCTTCTAATCTGGCATCAGCTTATGTACTTGCGGTAACAGGAGATATGTGTATCACTGGAATTATACTGATTTCAATATTTTTTCTTAGAAGAAACTATATCGCACTCATTTCTGCTTTGACTGTTACTGCTGTTGATTTTATATATTTCAGTTCCTGTTTGCATAAGATTCCTCAGGGCGGATATTACTCAATACTGCTTGCATTATTTCCACTATTAACCATTCTTCTTTTTACCAACGGTCAAAAAAGACTTTACAGTACCATGAAGTTTATGGATAGAGAAGATTTTATTTTAAAATTTGAGAGAGTTTATAAAACTAATCCTAAAATACCGGGAACAGCTATTTTCTTTGTTAGGGATACGACTAAGATATCTCCCTATATTGTAGAAACAATGTTTTATCATGGAATAATTTATGAAGACAATTTATTTCTGTCAATTATAATCAGAACAGACCCCTTTGGAGTGGTTGGATATTTTAAAGAAGAGATTTGCTACGGTATAAGAGTATTTGAAATTGAAATTGGTTATATGGAAGTTGTAAGCATTGAAGAAATATTAAGGGAAAACGGAATTGAAGAAAGAGTTATATTTTACGGTCTTGAAGACATAGTTGCAAGAGGGCACTGGAAACTATTTGCCTTTATAAAAAGAATAACGCCAGCTTTTATAAGCTTTTTCCGCCTGCCTTCAAGAAAGTTACACGGAGTTTTAACAAGAATAGAGATGTAGCTATTTAACTATCACCACAGGGCATGTTGCATAAGTTGCTACTCTGCGGGATACTGAGCCAAGAAGCCATCTTTCAATTTTTGACATTCCCCTTTGCCCCATTACTATCATGTCAAAGCCATTCTCTGCAGCATATCTTACTATCTGGTCAGCTGGATGCCCTGCAACAATATCTGTTTTTACTTCAATCCCATTTTCTTTCGCAATGGAAAATACTTTTTCAAACTCCTTCTTGTAGTATTCTGTGGCACTGTCAAGAACTGCTTTTATTTCTGTTATATCAGCAGGTTCAGGAGGCTGAGCCACAGAAAGAACAGTTATTTCTCTTTCCTTAGAGGGACATTCCTTTGAAAGCCTTAAAGCAAAATCATATGCTTTGTAAGACTCCTGAGAACCATCAAAGGCAACTAAAATTTTTTTTAGCATTCTTTAATCCTCCTTTTTTGTTTTAGGTATGAGATACTTTGGTAAATAAAAAGCATTGGCTATAATTGTTGGGATTACCGCACTGCCTATTACAGTAGCAATTAAAAGAGAGTACTGGCTTTGGTCAATTATTCCATGGGTTAATCCAAACAAAGCTGATATGGAACCAAAGGTAAGTCCTGTTGACATAAGAAGTGTTGTATACATTCCTTCCTTATGTTTAAATTTAAAAAGTTTGGTAATTGGATAGACCCCCGCGATTTTTGTTATCATCTTTCCACCTAATAATACCAAAAGAGCTAAAGGTGCTGCAATTAAGGACGGAATGGATACAAAATATCCAGCCCTTAAAAAGTAAATCGGCGTCAGAAATCCTATTGTAAGGGTTCTTAATCTTCTAATAAATTGATTGTCTTTGCCAACACTGCCTGCTAAAACCATGCCGAAAATATAAGCTGGAAGAACCGCTTCACTGCCTGACCATATGGCTAAAGCACCAAGCCCAAAAAGTATGAATAAAAGATATTTTGTTTCAAATTCTGAGGGTCTATTGCCAAATTTTTTAAAAATTTTCGGGGTTACCAATGGAGCAAAAATAACAATAAAAATTGTAATTTTTATAAAAATCAAAGATTTTATAGTAAAGGGAGAGAAAATAAGCCCGAGAGCTATAACTGTACCAAGGTCATTTACAAAACATGCTGCAAGAATGACTTTACCAAATTCTGTTTTATTCAATCCCAATTCAAGCATTACTGCATAGACAACCGCAACAGAAGTTGTTGAAAGGGCAACTCCTGCAAGCCAGCTTGCTTTCACACTCCAGCCAAGCAGATAGTAAGCAAAGGCTGTACATCCAAGAAAAGGTGCTAAAAAGGCTATTAATCCAATACCTGCTGTTTCTTTCCATCTTGTTTTTAATATCTCTGGTTCAAGTTCAGCTCCTGCAAGAAAAGTGAGCATTATAGCTCCCACACCTGCAATGAATTTAATCCACATATCATTTTCACCAATTGATATGCCTGAATTTGCAATAGCAAGGCTCGCAATTGCTCCAACTGCAATTTCTGTTAATGCCGTTGCTAAACGAAGCTTTGTAGCAATTACTGTGGAAATAAGAGCAAGAAAAAACCACAAAGAAGCTTTTAGAAGGATTTCAAACATTTTTGCCTCCTTATTCAGGTTGAAATACCTAATTTTTTAAGTAGGAGTTATCAGCCCTGAAAATCAGAGGCACTTAAAGGCGAACTCCATCGCTTTTTTTAAGTATAAAACATTCCGTATTTTTTATCAAGCAAATTCTTCAATATTCTTTATTTGAGTTGAGTTAAGTTTAAATGTTATTATATTGCTTATGGCGATAGTTAAACCTTTTAGAGGCATTCTTTATAATCCGCAAAAGGTTAACGGAAGTGAAGTTATGAGTCCTCCCTATGATATTATTTCGGAGAAATTGAGGGAAGAACTTTATTTAAAGAGTCCTTATAACATAATCAGAATTGACTATGGAAAAAATCAACCTAACTTGGATAGATATGCTTTAGCAAATGAATTTTTTCATCAATGGCTTAAAGAGGGAATTCTTATTCAAGATGAAGAACCTTGTTTATATGGATATGAGGTATCTTACAAGTATAAAAGTAAAAATAAAATTTTAAGAGGTATTGTAGCAGTTGTAAAACTTGAAGAATTAGGCAAAGGTATATTTCCTCATGAACAGACTTATTCCAAACCGAAGGCAGATAGGTTAAATTTAATGAAGGCTTGTATGGCAAATACTTCTTTAATTTTTTCAATTTATCGCTCTAAAGAAAGAATAACCTCTGAAATACTTCAAAAAATTGAGAAGCCTTATATTAAAGCAAAGGATTTAGATGGTAATGAACACAGGATTTATAAAATCCAGGACAATGCTCAAGTTCAGAGTATAATAAATGAGCTTAAAGATAAACCTCTTTTTATTGCCGATGGTCATCACAGATATGAAGTAGCTTTAGAGTTTAAAAAAGAGATGGAAAAAATATACCCTAATTCAGAAGATGCACCATGGAATCATGTTTTGATGTTTTTGTCAAATATAGAAGATAACGGATACCTTATACTACCAACCCATCGACTTTTAAGCACATCTCTACCTGTTAAAGAATTACTTACAAATAATACTAACTTTATATTTAGAGAAATAACTGAAAAGTTTTCTGACATTGAAGAATTTGTTGAAGAAAAAGGATCTGGAAATTTTGGAGTTTATCTTAAAGATAAAAAATGGTATTTATTAAGATACATTGGTCCATCTCTTAATAATCTACCTCCAGAATTAAGAAATCTTGATGTTAATATTTTAGAAGAAGCTATCATAAAACAACTTTTCCCTCAGCAAGAAATTTGTTATGATATAGATATAGATAAAGGTATGAAATTGGTTCATGAAGGAAAATGTGATTCTATATTTGTTTTAAGGGCAACAAAAGGAGAGGATATTGAAAGAGTGGCACTTTCTGGACTTAGAATGCCTCCAAAATCTACCTATTTCTATCCTAAACTGCTTACAGGTATGGTTATTAATACTCTTAAAGAATAAAAAAAGGAGGTAGCCATGGCAATAAAAGTTGCTATCAATGGCTTTGGTCGAATAGGAAGATTATTTTTTCGTTCATGTCAAGATTTCTCCGAAATTGAAATTGTAGCTATTAATGATCTTACTGACGCATATACTTTATCCCATCTACTTAAATACGACTCTGTTCATGGACAATTCAAAACCGATGTTCAGGCTAAGGACAATACTATTTTAATTAATGGTAAAGTACTACAGGTCTTTGCTGAAACTTCACCAGAAAGACTTCCATGGAGAGAGTTGAATGTGGACATAGTGGTTGAATCAACAGGTCGGTTTACTGATAAAGCAGGAGCCTCCAAACATCTTGATGCAGGAGCAAAATGGGTAATTATAACAGCACCAGCAAAAGAAGAGGATATTACTGTAGTTATGGGAGTTAATAATCATCTTCTTGATCCATCTGTTCATAGAATTATCTCCAATGCCTCTTGTACAACTAACTGTCTTGCTCCAATTGCTAAAATTTTACATGAAAATTTTGGCATTGAAAGAGGCTTTGCAACAACAGTGCATTCCTACACAAATGATCAGAGAATTCTTGATCTACCTCACAAAGATCTGAGAAGAGCAAGAGCTGCGGCTTTATCCATGATTCCTACTACAACTGGAGCAGCTAAGGCAGTTGGTAAGGTTTTACCTGAGCTTAAGGGTAAATTTGATGGACTTGCAATAAGAGTTCCTACTCCCAATGTTTCATTAGTTGATCTTGTTGTTCAATTAAATAAAGAAGTGACAGAAAGAGATATTAATGAAGTTTTTAAAAGAGCATCGGAAGAAGAAATGAAAGGAATACTTTGCTATATTGAAGAACCACTTGTTTCTATTGATTTTAATGGTTCTACCTATTCATCTATTGTAGACTCGCTTCTTACTAAGGTTATTGAAAATAAACTTGCAAAGGTAATCTCATGGTATGACAATGAATATGGATACAGTTGTAGAGTGAGAGATTTAATTTTATACTTAATGAGCAAGATTTAAAAGAAGGAGGCTATAATGACTCCATTTAATAATTCCTTCGATAAAGTTACTATTGAGGATCTTCCCATTAAAGGGAAAAGAGTTTTTATAAGAGTAGATTTTAATGTTCCTCTTGATGCCAATTTGATGATAACCGATGACAGAAGAATTCGTTCCACTTTACCTACAATAAACTATGCTATTGATGAAGGAGCAAAGGTTATACTGGCTTCTCATCTTGGAAGACCAAAAGGCAAATTAGATCCCAAATACTCTTTAGCACCTGTAGCGAGAAGACTACAGAGACTTCTTAACAAAGAAGTTATTTTTGCTCCTGATTGTATAGGTCCACAGGTAGAACACTTGGTTTCAAGAATGAAGGAAGGAGATGTTATTTTACTTGAAAATCTTAGGTTTCATATTGAAGAAGAAAAAAATGATGAAAAGTTTGCTAAAGCTCTTGCATCTTTAGCGGATTATTATGTTAATGATGCTTTTGGAGCATCCCACAGAGCCCATGCATCTATAGTGGGTATTCCTAAGTTTTTACCCTCATCAGCTGGTTTTTTACTGAAAAAAGAAATTGAGTATCTTAAAGGAGCAATTGAATCACCTATAAGACCTTTTATAGTAATACTTGGCGGAGCAAAAGTAGGAGGCAAAATAGGTGTACTTGAAAATCTTGCTGACAAAGCAGATAAAGTAATTGTTGGTGGTGGAATGGCTTTTACATTCATCAAAGCACTTGGATATGAAATTGGAGACTCTCTTGTTGAGCAAGATATGCTAGATTTTGCAGAAAAAATTATGGAAAAATTGCGCAAAAATAAAGTGAAATTTTACCTTCCCGTTGATGTTGTCATAGCGCAAAGTATTGAAGCAGGTGCTGAAACAAAGATTGTTCCAGTTCAGGAAATTCCTCCTGGTTGGAGAGGACTTGATATAGGTCCTGCTTCAGTTAAATTATTTACTGAGGTTCTTCATGATGCTAAAACTATTCTTTGGAATGGACCAATGGGAGTTTTTGAAATAGACGCTTTTTCTCGTGGAACCTTTGCTATTGCCCATGCTGTAGCAGATTCTTATGCTTTTACAATAGTTGGTGGTGGAGATACAGATTATGCTGTTAACAGAGCTGGTGTAAGTGATTCAATATCTTTTATCTCAACAGGTGGTGGAGCAGCACTACAACTTCTTGAAGGGAAAGAACTTGTAGGATTAGCTGTTTTAAAAAATAAAAAAAGAGATTAATTAATAGAAAGAGAGAGGAGAGTCATCTCTGATGACTACTCCTCTTTCTTTTATAGCCTTCTTAATATATTTTGGAAGACTAAACATACTTTTATGGGAATCTAAATCATAAAATTTTAATTTATCCCCTATAGACGATATCTTTTCATCAAGAACAACTGTCCCAGGATCTATTTTTTTCGATGCAAGAACAAAACCCCAAGGAGCGAAGAAGGAGGGAATATTAGCTATGTAAGGCTTAACATATGGAAAAACTTCCTTTAGAGTTTTAATAATGGAGACAAAAACTCTTATATTATTTAATGAAGTAGAAGCAGACTGTGTAACCATCATACCTTCTGGAGTAAGAGCTTTATAAACCTTTTCGTAAAACTCTTTTGTATAAAGTAGATAGGCCGGACCTCCTTCTTGGGGTTCTGGTAAGTCTATTATAATCACATCGAAATAGGAATTATTTTTTTCAATATAAGCTCTCGCATCATCTATAACTAACCTGACCCTCGGATCATCAAAAGCACCATTACTCCACTCTGGCAGAAATTTTTTAGATATTTTAATTACTTCTTCATCAAGATCAACCATTACTACTTCAGTTACAGGATGCTTAAGCACTTCTCTTATTGTTGCACCTTCACCACCACCTGCAATGAGAACTTTTTTCGGATTATTACTCCAAAACATAGCGGGATGAACCAAAGCCTCATGATATATGAATTCATCCATCTCAGATGACTGCATCTTGCCATCCAGTAAAAGGCATTTACCTAAATTACCAGTCTTAATTACTTCAATTCTTTGATAGGAAGATTCCCCTGAATAGGTTATCTCCCTCAGAGAATGAAGTAAAATCTCATCTTCTGATGTTTTTTCAATATACCACTTGGTATTCATCATAGCAAACTTTGTGAGGAAGTTTCTCATTTTTATGAGATATAATTCCTCTTTTCATCTCCACTACTGATGGATTTTTACATTCAAAGGCTTCTATGATATATTGAGCTGCAATTTCAGGCTTAATAGTATCACCACAGGTAAATACATCAACTGCTGCGAATCCGTATTCTGGCCAGGTATGAATTGTAAGATGACTTTCTGCAATAACAACAACTCCACTAATACCAAAGGGACTAAATTCATGGAAATTAATATTAATTATTGTTGCATTAGATTTTTTTGCTGCATCAACCAGAATGGTTTGGACACTTTCGAGATCCTTGAGGATCTCAGGATTGCATTCTTTTAATTCAATTAAAAGATGGGTCCCTAAAGCATACAATTTTCGCCCTCCTCCCACAGAGATGAAAACAGGGACAAAGCCCCTGTAAACTATATATATTAATTAAAAAAAATTTTTTTTGTCAAATTAATCTTTGTACTTTAAATTTGACGATTGAAAATTGTTTTATTAAGAGATTTTAGAGATTTTGTGGTTTGTACTTATTTGTCAATAATTATTAGAAAATTTTTTTCATCTTGACATAATTTGTAAACAATGGCAATACTTTATTTCATGCCAATAAAAAGTTTTCTTGCCATAATTTATACTACGGTGCTTACAATTTCAGCTCTCCATATGCCCCAACCTCTTTTACCGCTACTTAGTAATGTTTTTAGATCGGAGATGGATGTTATATCACTTATTATGAGTGCTACTTTTATTCCTTTAACTTTTATACCGATTGTTTCTGGTGTAATTCTTAATTTTTTATCGCCGAAAAGAATGATTCTATTTGCTGCTTTAGCTCACTCAATTATTGTTTTTGGTATTTCAATAACGCAACAACTACAATTGGCGATTTTTTTACGACTTTTAGAAGGATTTATGATATCAATGGTTCTGACATCAAATACTACATATATTTCTTTAAAAGCTAAAAAAGAAAAAATTCAATTTTATATGTCTTACTATATTGCTTTTACTACAATTGGTGGTTTACTTGGTAGAGTTATTGGAAGTATATTAGCTACTTTTTTTGGTTGGCAAGCTTGTTTTCAAGTTATGGCAGTAAGTCTTTTGTTAGTAATTCCAATAGTATATTTTTTTTTAGATGATATTGCAAGTCCTAAGCAATTTAGCAATAAACTCCCATTGAAAGAATTAATAGAAATTGTCTTTGAAAAAACAAACAAAAAGATTTATTTGAGTGTATTCTGCCTTTTTTTTATTTTTACTGCGATTACTAATTTTTTACCATTTCGTATTAAAAGTCTTTATGCAGAAAGTAGTGAGTTAACAATAGGATTTATATATTCGGGATATATTACTGGTATAGCTATTTCTTTTATAGCTACTAAAATTATAAAATTATTAGGGGATGAACGAAAAACTCTGCTTTTAGGTCTTTCCTGTTATGCCTTCTTTCTTGTTATGTTTATTATCCCTAATCTTTTATTAATTTTTATTGTTATGTTTGGATTTTGCTTAGGGATGTTTCTTGTTCATTCTGTATCATCTGGATATTTAAATAAATTGGCAACAACACAAAAAAGTCTTATAAATGGTGCTTATATATCTATTTATTATTCTGGAGGAGTCCTTGGCTCTTACTTACCTGGTATTATTTATAAAAATTTTGGATGGGAATTTTTTATTGCCTGTCTTTTAATTATGCTTTTTATTTCTATATATTCCTCTTTTAAATTGTCTAAGTGAGAAAACATCTTACATAACGATCCTCTGAAACTTTTATGTATGCTGGTATCTCCTTTGAACAGATTTCTTTTTTATATTTACATCTTGGATTAAAGATACATCCTTTAGGTAATGATTTTAAGTTTGGGATGTTACCGGGAATACCCGTTATTTCGAACTTTTCAGAAGGTATACAACTAAGTAAAGCCTTTGTATAAGGATGGTATGGATTGTTATAGACCTCTTCAACCTTTCCTTCCTCCATAATTCTACCAGCATACATAACGATTACTCTGTCAGCATACTCAGAAACAATGTTCATATCATGGGTAATTAAAATTAGAGATTTGTTTTCATTTTTTACTAAATAATATAGCAAATCAAGAATTTCTTCCTGTACTGTTACATCTAATGCTGTGGTTGGTTCATCGGCAATTATTAACTCAGGTTCACAGGCTATAGCCATTGCGATCATGATTCTCTGCCTCATTCCACCTGAGAGTTGATGGGGGTAACTATTTATTGTATGGGGTATTTTTAGTCTTTCAAGAATTGATTCTGTTTTTTTCAAAGCTTCTTTTTTTGAAATGTTTAAATGATGAATTAGCATCTCTGCAATTTGATTGCCTACTTTAATCAGAGGATTAAGAGAAGTTGTAGGGTCTTGGAATATTATAGAAATTTTTCTGCCTCTTATTTTTTCTAATTGGTAAGATGGAAGATTTAAAATTTCTGTTCCATTAAACTCTACAATTCCTTCTGCCTTAAAATATTCAGGTAATAGATTAATTAAGGTAAGTGCGGTTAAGCTCTTACCACTTCCACTTTCACCTACAAGAGAAAAAATCTCTCCTTTATTGACTTGAAAATTAATATCCTCAAGATAGACTATATTTCTGTAGAAAACGTTAAGTCCTTTTACATATAGTAACACTTCATTTATTTAATGCATCCTTTAATGCTTTGCTCATTTTAAATTGAATTGCTCTTTGTGGTGGAACTGTTACTGTTTCACCGGTTTTAGGATTTCTTGCTTGGCGAGAATCTCTTGTTTTTACCTTGAAATTACCAAACCCTCTTAATTCAATTTTTTCTCCTTTTATTAATTTATCTTTCATAGCATCAAATATCATGTCTATTATTGTTTCTACTTGTTTTTTTGTGAGGTATTCTATCTTTTCAGATACCTTGTCAATTAATTCAGATTTTTTCATTTTTCTCCTCCTTCAGTTTGTTTGTGGTAAGTAAAGGTAATAAATTTGACTTGTAGGTAATAATCTCTTTATCAATGATTCTGTATCACCCTTCAGAAGTTCATTTAAAATAGTAGTTTTTTTCATGATTATTTCAGGTTCACCTTTAATGTTGCCAAGCTGAGCAGCTACTTTGATAGTATAATCAAGATCTCCAATTTCATCAACTAAACCAATTTCTTTTGCTTTCAATCCTGTAAAAACCCTTCCATCAGCAATTTTTTTAACTTTTTCAATAGGGATTTTTCTTCCCTCAGAAACTGCATTGACAAACTGCTCGTGGACATCATCAATTAGTCTCTGTAGCACTTCTTTTTCATCACTTTGAAGTGGTGGTTTCAATGGTGATGTGATATCTTTGTATTTACCACTTTTTATTACTTCTGCTTTGACTCCTATCTTATCTAGTAAACCTTTAATATTTGGTATTTCAATTAATACTCCAATAGAACCTGTTATAGTTCCTGGATTAGCAATTATTTTTGTAGCTGGGCAGGAAATATAGTAGCCTCCTGAAGCAGCAATAGCTCCCATTGATACAACAACGGGTTTTACCTTAATTGTTCTTTTAATTTCTTCATAAATTTCCTGAGATGGAACTACTGCTCCACCGGGGCTGTCAACTCTTAAAACAATTGCTTTTACAGCCGGATTTTTTCTGTATTGTTTAATTTCCTCTATTACTGCTTTTGAATCAACTATAATTCCTTTAACATTAACAATAGCAATTTTACCATAGGAAAGACTACTTTCCATAATAGTAGCAAGAAAGCTTATTAATATAAGTCCAATTAAAATAATTAAGAAAATTTTAAGTTTTTTTCCTATCATTCTTCTTCAGCCCTTTTCATGCTAAGTCCTATTTTTCTTTTTTCTGTGTCAACTTTAACAACAACAACACTTATTTCATCTCCCTCTTTTACAGGTTTTTCCTTATTTATCTCTGATTTATAGACAAGTCCTTCTACAATTCCTTCTAAATCAACAAACAATCCATGTTCAGTTTTATTGAGAACTCTTGCTTTATAGACTTCTCCTACTTTAAATTTTTCAGGAATTTCTTTTAACCAAGGATCATCAGTAAGTTGTTTTATACCCAAGGAAAGCTTTTCCTTTTCAGGATCTAAATTTAAAATTACAGCTTCAATTTTTTGTCCCTTTTTAAAAAATTGAGAGGGATGATTAACATGTTTTGTCCATGAAATATCTGATATATGAATAAGTCCATCAACTCCTTCGGGTAGTCTTACAAAGACTCCAAAATCAGTAATTGTCTTAACCTTACCTGTTACTTTATCACCTATTTTATATTTTTTAGCTACTACTTCCCAAGGCTTTGGTTTTAGTTGTTTTAAACTTAAGGAAAGCTTCCTGTTTTCCTTGTCAATATCAAGAATTTTAAGATTTAACCACTCATCAACTTCAGCATAATAGGTTGGATTCTTTGGCGTTGTCCAGTCAAGTTCACTTATATGGACTAATCCTTCAACACCTTCTTCAATTTCAACAAATAATCCGAAATCTTCAATGCGTGTAACCTTTCCTCTAACTTTCATATCAGGGTGATATTTTTTATCAATGTTTTCCCATGGATCTGATTTCTTTTGTTTATAACCAAGAGTTACTCTTTCATTTTCGATATCTGATTTTAACACAATAAATTCATATTCTTTCCCTATTTCAAAAAATTGGGATGGATGTTTAACTTTACTCCAAGATATATCAGAAATATGAATAAATCCGTCAATGCCTCCTAAATCAACAAAAACTCCGTAGTTAGTTATATTTTTTACAATTCCTTTTATTTTAGCTCCTTCTTTTATTTTCTGAGCCATTTCTTTTTTTAGGGATTCCCTTTGTCCTTCAAGATAACTTTTTCTGGAAAACACCAAAGTGGTTTTTACATTTTTCCAAGCCCCATAGAGATTTCTTGGTGTTTCTATCTTTTCTATTTTTACCTTTAAATTTTGTCCGATATAATTATCAAGATTTTTTGGTTTTCTTAATTCAAGTAATGATGCTGGGATAAAGCCTTTTATGCCGAAGAAAGAAGCTATTAGTCCACCTTTGGTTTTACCCGTAACTTTAACTTCAATTGGAGTTCCCTTTTCATTGGCTTCTATGAGCATTTCCCAACCTTTAATTTTTAAAGCTCTATCTCTTGAAAGATATATTGTGCCTTGGGCATCATCAATTTTTTCAATAAAAACTTCAAATTCGTCACCTTCTTTAAGACTTTCTAATTCTTCCTTTGTAAAATCATTATGGGGAATTATTCCTTCAAATTTATATCCCACATCAACTATAATGCCATCATTTCTTATTCCTATTACTTTTCCTTTAACAATTTCTCCTCTTTCAACACGAGAAAGTGTCCCCTCATAAAGACTCTCTAATTCTTGCTTTTCACTAAGTTCGCTCTGCATGCTCCTTCCTCCTTAATTTATAAACATTTTAATTTTTTCTATTACTTCATCAATAATCCACTGAGGTGTTGATGCTCCTGCTGTAACACCAATTTTTTTAACAGATATCACCCACTCTTTGTCAATTTCTTTGGCATCTTCAATATGATAGGTAGTAACACCAATTTTTTTACAAAGATTAGCAAGCTGAGTTGTATTGGCACTGTTTTTCCCACCTACAACAATCATTAAATCTACCTCTTTTGCAACTTTTTTTGTTGCCTGAAGTCGCTTAAATGTAAAATTACAAAGAGTGTTAAAAATTCTTATTTCTTCAAATTCATTGAGAGAATTGATTATTTTATTCATTATTTCTTTAAACTTAGACATTGGCTGGGTTGTCTGTTCGATTATACCAATTTTTTTATTTAAAATCGGAATTTCATCAGAGCTTATTACAGCGGCTTTTTCACCGGCATAGCTAAAAATTCCTTTAACTTCAGGATGTTCTTTATCACCTATAATAAGAACTTGATAACCTTCAGAGGCTAATTTTTCAGCAATACTTTGAGCTTTTTTCACAAAAGGGCATGTAGCATCGATTATTTCTATTCCAAGATTTTTAATTTCTTCAAATTTTTCCTTTGGAATTCCGTGAGCCCTGATTATTAAAGTTTTTATATTTTTGTTATCGATATCTTCTTCTATGGGATGTACACCTAAATCCTTTAATTTTTCAACAACCTGAGGATTATGAATTATAGGACCTAATGTAAAAACGCCATTTTTATGTTTTTGAGCAACATCAAAGGCTATGTCAATTGCTCTTTTAACTCCAAAACAAAATCCTGCACCTTCTACCAGAACGATTTTCTGCATTCTGTTTTTGATAATACAAGATATTAAGCAGACTCTGCAACTTTTTTTAAAATCAGTGAGATAACTTCTTGAGTTGTAAGCATTGATGTATCAATATAAAAAGCATCTTCACTAATTCTTAATGGTGCATTCTGCCGTGAAGAATCTCTTTTGTCTCTCTCTATGACATCCTTTAATGCTTCTTCAAAGGTTATCTCTTTTCTAAGATTTAGTAATTGTTCATATCTTCTTTTGGCTCTTATTTCTGGAGAGGCATCAAGATAAAATTTTTTCCATGCATCAGGAAATACAACTGTTGTCATGTCTCTGCCTTCAGCTACAATATCCATTATCTGAGCAAAATCTCTTTGAAGAGGAAGCAAAAAATCTCTTATGACTTGTTTAGCAGAAATTTGAGATGTAACAGCACCTATCTGAGGATCTCTGATTAATAAAGAAACATCCTTTCCATTAAGAAAAACTCTACTGTTTTCATAATGAATTTTTATTTTTTCAAGCTCTTTTTTAATTTCTTTGTCCGATAATTTTGCAAAATCTTTGATATTGGGAAATTTTATAAAAAAATGGTATGCCACTGCTCTGTATAAAGCACCTGTATCAAGATATTGGAATCCTAAAATTTTTGCTACCTCTTTTGAAATTGTGCTTTTACCAGCACCAGAAGGTCCGTCAATTGCTATAACTTTTTTCATTTCTGAAGTATCTCAAGAAGATCATAAAATTCAGGAAAAGATATATCAACACAGTCTGCATCTATAATAGTAGTTTTACCTTCTGAAATTAATCCTGCAATGCTTAATGCCATAGCTATTCTATGGTCTTTATAGGAATAAACTTCTGTTCCTTTAAGCTTACAAGGACCTTTGATCTCCACTCCATCTTCAAATTCTTTTATAGGAACTCCCATTTTGCTTAATTCTGTTACCATTGCTTTAATTCTGTCTGATTCTTTTGCTCTTAAATCTTTCGCATCCCTGATAACTGTTAAACCCTCTGCCTGAGTTGCAATAATACATAAAATAGGAAACTCATCAATTAGTCTCGGAATTATTTCTCCTTGGACAGTAACTCCTTTAAGTCCAGAAGATTTTTTCACTAAAATATCTCCCACAGGTTCTCCTGCTTGCTCTTTTAAATTAAATATTTCAATTTTTGCTCCCATTGATCTTAAAACTTCAAGAAAGCCTGTTCTTGTTTCATTTAGGCAAACATTTTTGATTATTACTTCAGAGTCCGGGACTAAACAAGCTCCTCCGATAAAAAAGGCTGCTGAAGAAAAATCATTTGGGATAGCTATATCAAAGGCTTTTAGCTCCTGTGATGGTTGAGATATTTTAATTGTATTATTTGTTATATAAAGCTCAACACCCATACTTTTCAGCATTTTTTCTGTATGGTCTCTGCTTTTATGAGGTTCTTTTACAGTGGTATCACCTTTAGCAAAAAGTCCTGCAAGAAGAATCGCACTTTTTATCTGTGCACTTGCAATAGGCATTTCATAACTAATTCCTTTCAGGTTCCCACCTCTTATTACAACTGGAGGGAATCTGTTTTCTGCTCTTGAACAGATTTCTACTCCCATCTGCCTCAAAGGCTCAATAATTCTTTTCATTGGTCTCTGCCTTAATGATTCATCTCCGCTAAGAATACTTAAAAAAGGTTGCCCTGCCAGTATTCCACTTAAAAGCCTTATCGTTGTTCCAGAGTTTCCACAATCAATAACATCTTCAGGCTCTTTAAGGGATTGTAACCCCTCTCCTTGAACTATAATTTCCTTTATATCATTTACTTGAATTTTTACTCCAAGAGATTTCATTGCATTAAGACTACTTATTGGGTCCTTTGCCCATAGAAAATTTTTTATCCTTGATTCACCCTTTGCCAGAGAGGCAAACATAACTGCTCTGTGCGATATAGATTTATCAGGTGGTGGAGTTATTTCTCCTTTGAGAAAATTTGTTTTTTCAATTACTCTATTCATAATGATTAGCTCCCTAATTTTAATCTTCAAGCATAAAGAAATTTATAAATTTACCTTTGATTTAAAATTGATTGGTAATTCTATTGTTAAACCCGAAGATTGGTCAGTAAAAATAAATTTCATATCTTTTAAAATTTGAAGTTGTTCATTAGCATTTAATAATTCTATTCCATATATTTTACCGTCGGGAGTAAGATCTATATTTACCTCGTCACTTAGATGAATGGTTTCAACCTGTTCAGTTTTGTCTTTAAATTTTATGTAAGCAATATTATATTTAGAATCATAGCTTAATTTCATGTTATTTCCCCTCCTACTAAAAATATTTTACCAAAACTGTTATTACAACAAAATTATTATCTTCTATAACTCCATAAATTTCAATTTGCTTTGTTTTATAGATTTTGCCTCTCCAAACTCCCTCAAAAGAAAAATTTCTTCTGAAACCAATTCTGCCAAATTTTGCAGGAAATTTTTCTCCTTACTTTAAAGTTTGTATTACTTCTTCTTCAGTTGCTCCTCTTTCTTGCATTCTTTCTTGAGCGTGTTTATGAATTATAATTTTTTCAAAATTCATTTCTATTAAATTTTCTCTCTAAGATTTTTTGCTTTTTCAATGCGTTTTTTCAATTCATCTAAATTTCTCTCTTTAATCAGTTTCTTTATCTCTTCTACTTGGTCGCAAAAAATACTAAGGCATTCTAAAATATTGTCACTGTTCAAAATAAAAATGTCTCCCCACAGTTCTGGAGAGCTTTTAGCAATTCTTGTAAAACTTTTAAATCCTGAACCAGCATAGGTTATTAGATTTTTATCTATATCAGCTACTGTGTTTACCATGCAAAAGGAAATAAGGTGAGGCAAATGGCTCATTAAGGCATAAACTCTGTCATGCTCCTTTGCGGACATAAATTCAACATCTGCACCGACTTTTTTCCATAAAATAGATATTTTCTCAAGAGCTGATTTGTCAGTTCTTTCCGTTAGTGTTATAATTACCTTTGCCCCTTCAAAAAGCTCTGCCCGTGCATATTCAAAACCTGTCTTATCAGAACCAGCAATAGGATGGGTCCCGACAAAATGAACTCCTGAAGGTAAAATTTTTTCAATCCTTTCTACAACCCATTCTTTAACACTTCCCACATCTATAACAACTGTCCCTTTTTTTAAAAATTCAGCTAAATCTGATACAATTTTTTCAAAGACTCCTAAAGGAGTTGCAAGAACTATAAGGTCTGCTAAAGCTGCATCCTTTAATGAAGTTGTAAATTGATTAATTATTGCAAGATTTTTTGCTCTTTTAAGTCTTTCTTCATTTTTTCCATAGCCGATGATTTTATCTACCAATCCTTTATTTTTTAGGGCTAAAGCAAAAGAGCCTCCAATTAATCCAACTCCAATAATTGATACGGTTTTAAATCCATCCTCCATTAAACTTCCCTGCCAACAGCTTTTGCAACCGCTGAAATCTTTTCCATCATGTCTTTGAATTGTTCTGGAGTAAGAGACTGTTCTCCATCAGAAAGAGCTTCCTCAGGATTTGTATGAACTTCTATCAAAAGCATATCTGCACCTGCAGCAACTGCAGCAACTGCCATTGGCTCAACAAGGTCTCTTTTGCCAACTCCGTGACTTGGATCCACTGCTACAGGAAGATGGCTCAAAGATTTAAGCAGAGGAACAGCGCTAAGGTCAAGGGTATTTCTTGTAGCAGTCTCAAAAGTTCTTATTCCTCTTTCACAGAGTATAACTTTTTCATTTCCCCTTGAAAGTATATACTCAGCTGCCATAAGAAGTTCTTTTATTGTTGCAGACATTCCTCTTTTGAGTAATACAGGTTTATCAACTGAGCCAACCTCCATAAGCAATTTGAAGTTCTGCATATTTCTTGTACCTATTTGAAGGATATCTACATAATCTATCATCACATCTATATCTCTTGGGTCCATTATTTCACTTATTACAGGAAGACCTGTTCTTTCCTTAGCTTCTTTGAGATATTTAAGTCCTTCAATCCCCAATCCTTGAAAGGAATAGGGAGATGTGCGGGGTTTAAAAGCACCCCCTCGTAAAAATGTTGCACCAGCGGCTTTAATTTTCTCGGCTATATCAAGAAGTGTTACCCTGTTTTCTACGGCACAGGGACCTGCTGCGACATGAACTTTTTTACCTCCAATTTGTAATTCATCAACCTGAATTACAGTGTCTGCTTTTTTGAAGTCTCTACTTGCCAGTTTATAAGGTTTAAGAATTCTTACAACATCTTCAACCCATGGAATTGCTCTTATAGCATTTTCTTCATCCTCTGTAACCTTTGATGTATCTCCAATTACCCCAATTATTGTTCTTTCTGTACCTTTTGATACATGTGGCTTAAGTCCCTTTGCTTCAAGTTTTTTTACTAGTTTTTCAATTTGCTCATCACTTATTTCTGGTTTTAATACAATAATATCCATCTTTTAACCTCCAAAAAATTTTTTTAAACCATCTATAAAAGCTTTATTTTCTTCAGGTATCCCTATGGTCACTCTTATTTGATTTGGTCCAACTGGTCTTATTATAACTCCATTTTTGAGAAGGAAATCAAAAACTTCCTTAGATGAAATAGTATCTGGCAGTATTATGTAAATAAAATTTGTTTGAGTTGGAAGATATTTGATTTCTTTTATTTTATCAAGTTCGCTGTAGAGATATTGTTTGCCCTTTTCATTTATTTCTAATACTTTTTTTAAGTGTTTCTCATCCTTTAAAGCAGCCTCTGCTGCTATCTGAGCAATTGTGTTTGTGTTAAAGGGTTCTCTGATTCTGTTCATTTCGGTAATTATTTCTTTTTTGGCGATACCATAACCTATTCTTAGACTCGCAAGACCATAGGCTTTTGAAAAGGTTCTTAAAATTATTATGTCTCTGCCATCCTGAAAATATTGTAAAGTATCAGGGTATTCTGAATCTGTAACATATTCATAATAGGCTTCATCTACGATGACCAATATTCCATCTGGAAGGGCTTTCATAAATTCATTAAATTCTTTTTTATAGTTCATGGTGCCTGTTGGATTATTTGGATTAGCTATAAAGACAATCTTTGTCTTATCTGTTGTTTCTTTAAGCATTCCCTTAAGGTCATGTCTAAATTCTTTGAGAGGTACTTCTCTTGGAATTCCTCCTTGAGAAATTACACTCATTGCATAAACAATAAAGGAAGGCTTTGCCATAATAGCTTCATCACCGGGACCAAGATAGGTTTTTACAGCAATGTCTATTAATTCATTTGAACCATTACCAAGAATTATCTCATCATGAGTGATATTTATCCCTTTTTTAGCAAAAAATTCACACAAGGCATTTTTAAGGTAATATCCGCTTCCTTCAGGATATCTTGCAAGTTCTGCTGGATTAGAAAGAAACTGTTTAATTGCTTTTATAACCTTTGGTGAAGGTCCTAAAGGATTCTCATTAGAGGCAAGTTTTATACACTCTTTTATTCCAAGCTCCCTTTCAACCTCTTTAATTGGTTTGCCTGGAATATAAGGTTGAATTTTTTCCACATATTGCAGTGGTTTAATCATAAATTCCTCCTAAAATATTCTATTAATTAACTCCAAATTTATTAATTTTTTATGCCTCCGTTGCGCATATAAATTGAATTACATCTGCTAAATATATTGCCTTATTTTTTCCTGATGGCAACATTGTATTTAAAAAAATGTGGTCGTAATTATTAATTAAATAATTTATGATCTCTGTAAGCTTAGTTTTTTCGCATTCCGAATTTATTAGATCATTATAAATTATTTTCAAATTTTATCTCTATCTAATAAATCCAAAAAGATTGTTGAGAAATTTTTTTATTCTTAAGTAATATAGTTCTTTCTTCAATCGTTGTTAATAGCGATAACCAAATATCATCATATTTGAGCAAAAGCAAATCGGATACAGGGAAATTTTTTCTAAAAAGCTTTAAAGTAATATCATTTCCGTATAAAGCACCTATTTTTATTTTTAGGCTGGAATAACTTAAATTGAGTTCCATTTGAAGATTCTCAGGATCTTCATTGACTATATTCATTGTTGAACTTTGCTGTATCAGATTTTTCAAATATTCAAAACCTTGCTTACTTGAAGAATAAAATCCATTGGTTTTATCGCTTTGAATTGTTGCGGGATTATCGCTTGTATCAAACAAGACACCAATATATATTTCAAAGTTTTCAATACCAAAACTCTCAAGCAATTCTGCCAAAGAAAATTCTTCGTAACTTTTTCTAAACAACTTTTTATTGGATTTAAAATACTCTACAAAAATTCCAAATTTTTCAGAAGTCCAGATTTCTCGCCTTCCAGCCGTTCCCCCAGTGTCAACTCTATTTTTAAGTTCAACCAACACTATTGTTTTTTCATCTTGCATGATGGTTCCTAAATCAACACTTACGTCTCTATCACCTAACCAATCCCACTCAATTGTTCTTAAAATTTTCTTTTCTTCTAATGACAATCCTTGTTGAGTAAAAATTCCTCTCTTTTTATGAAGATATGGATATTCCAACCAAAAGGGAAGTTTACTAAGTTCTATCTCAAGAGAACAAGTTTCAGAAGATGAAGCTATCTTTTTTTCAATATACTTTCCCTTCCCTCCTTGGCTGTGGTGATAATAGGAAGTAACACCTAATAAAGCCTCATAATATTCTTTAATTTCGAAAGGAACACTCAATAGTCCGTCGTAAACTTTTGAAACGGGATCAAAATCCTTTGCATTAACATTAGTACAAAACTCCTTAAGATGTATCAGTATGTTTTTATACGGTTCATAAAGTAAGATCTGTCCGAGATCTAATTTTTCTTTTAATTTTACACAAAGAAGATTTCTTTTTTTAATCATTTTAATTTTCCTTCTCACAAATTATAATGCTTTCTCCCCTTATTGCCCTATTGCGAGCACCTAATAGTGGATTAAATATTAACTTTTTAAATTTAAAACCTACTTCCTCACAAAACTTTTTAGTTGTAATAGTAGTTGGAATTTTCTTACCATCCACAGTACTGTCTCCTATAATGATTGCCAATTTACCGCCTGGCTTTAATGCCCAGTAGATATTTTTTATGGATTCTTTTAAATCATCATAATAAATGGCAACCCTTAGAGGTAATCCACCGTAAGTGCTTTTGGGATATTTGCTGTTTTTCATCCCCAAATATTTAGATTCAATTTTTTTCATATCAATACCTAAATAATCATAAGCAATTTTGTCTTTCCCTACATAGTCTATGGAAAAATAGTAAGGTGGACTCGTAATACACGCTTCAAACTTTTCCTTAAATTCGGTTATCTTTTTAAGTTCCAATATATCCCCTTCTAAGATTTTAGTAGATTCAAATTGAACTCCATATTTTTCTTTAATTTCCATAGTTTTTTTATAGCAGTCTTTTATATAATTTAATTTTTCAATAAAAAGACCTATTTTACCTTTTTTGTTATATCTCGAAGTTCTAAAAAAAGCGTCAATAGTATCAAAATATACCACTAGCATTAATTTGTTAATTATAGGGTCAGGATGTTCCCATCTTCTATTTTCTATTGCTGTTAATATATCTCTCAGTTCATTTGGTGTAAAATCCAATCTTTGTTTATCAATAAAAAGTAAATCATTTTTCAATTCTGATAGAATAATTCCCATTGGAGTAACATCTATACCCACACTTTTAATTCCCATGAGAGATGCCTCATGAGTAGTAGTTCCTGAACCATTAAAAGGATCTAAAAGAAGAGAATCTTGATTTAAATTAAAAGCATTAATTAAAGTCCGCACAACTCGAGGATAAAATTTCCCTTTATATGGATAAAGATTATGAAAAGCGTAAGCATTAGTATCTTCAAATTTATCAACTAATTCTGTATAAAGAGTAGCTTTATTTCTAACTTTTTCAAGATGAGCAATTCTTAATCTTATATAGTTTTCATCTCCTTTAAAATCAACCACTCTATTAATTGGGTCAATTTTATATTCATTAGTTAAACCCTGTAATTCTAAATCTAATAGTTCCATATCTGCTAAGGTTTGCATCCAGAAACCAAATACAGTATCTCCTTTAGGAAGCACATAATTTGCAAATTCCTTTGCATAAGTCTCCATTATTTCCTCATATGTTGGGAACTCATATGTTCCAAACATGGTTGATTGTTTTGTTTCACTTTGAGATTTGTTATTTTTTTTCATATACTCCCCCAATTTATTAAAACATTGGATATGAGCCAAGATGGACAAGCTCAATGCAGTAAGATTTTACCTTTTCAAGGGTTTTCTGAACTTCTTCATCTTCAATATGTCCAATAAAATCAACAAAAAAAATGTATTCCCATTTACGCATCTTTGCTGGACGGGATTCTATTTTTGTTAGGTTTATATTTGCGTTTTTAAAAGGCTTTAAGGCATTATAAAGTGCACCAGGTTTGTCCTGAAGGGAAAACATTATAGATGTTTTATCTGAGCGTGTTTTATTTGGGAAAGTTTTGCTTAGTATGAAAAATCTTGTGTAGTTGTTTTTGTAGTCTTCAATGTGTTTTGCAACAAACTTAAGCCCGTAAATGCTGGCTGCAAATTCACTTGCAATGGCTGCAATTTCTTCATCTAAGGAAGCCTGCTTTGCTGCTTCTGCAGTAGATGCAACATCATAAAGAGAGATATTTGGCATGTTTTTGTTTAACCATTCTCTGCATTGAGCTTTTGCATGGGGATGGGAGTAAATTTTCTTTATTTTCTCTTTTTCCCCTGTAAGAGAAATAAGATGGTGGGTTATTGGAATTATTATTTCACCAGAAATTTTTACTTCATACTGGGTAAACATATCAAGAGTATAGGTTACAGTTCCCTCATTTGAGTTTTCTATGGGAACAATCCCAAATTTTGACAATCCCTTTTCAACAGATTCAAATATAGATTTAATACTATCCTGAGGTTCAAACTTTGCAAAGCTTCCAAAATATTTTATTGCAGCAAGATGGGTAAATGTGCCTTCAGGTCCAAGATAGGCTATTTTTTGTGATTCCTGAAGCGCAAGGGTTGCTGAAAGAATTTCTCTAAAGAGAGTTTTTATTGTCTCATTAGAAAAGGGTCCTTCGTTTAATTCAAGAAGTTTATTTATTAACTTTTTCTCTCTTACAGGATCATAATAGGAAAGTTCTTTAGCTTTTTTAATTTCAGCAATTTTCAGGGCAACAGATGCTCTTTTATTAAGTAGAGTCAATATCTCTATATCAATTTGATCAATTTCATTTCTTAATTTTTGAAGTTCTTTATCTGTCATTTTTTATTTATTGTATCATAATAATATTAAAGTATGATAAAATTTAAGTCATGGAAATACAAAGGGAAAAAATGATGGATAGAGTTTTAAACTGGATTGCTACCCATGACGATGACACTCCTTATCTTTTAATAGATAGAGAGGTATTAAAAGAAAAAGTCTCACAAATTGGTAAAGGTATTAATAATTCCAAGGTTTTTTATGCAGTCAAGGCTAATCCTGATATTGAAGTTTTAAGGTTTTTAGATGAGTTGAATGTAGGCTTTGAAATAGCCTCAGAGGGAGAATTAGCAATACTTAAGCAACTTAATGTTGAACCTGACAGGATGATAACAAGCAATCCCATAAAAACTTTTAAATTTTTAAAGGAGGCAGTTGAATACGGAATAAATTATTATGCCTTTGACTCTCCTGCAGAGGTTGAAAAGCTTGCAAAATACGCACCAAAGAAAAAAGTTTATGTAAGACTTTCTGTCCCTAATGAGGGTAGTGAATGGCCTCTAAGTAAAAAATTTGGTGTTGAGATCGAAGATGCGGTAAAGTTACTTCTTTATGCTAAGGAAAAGGGACTTAAACCAATTGGAATAACCTTTCATGTAGGTTCTCAATGTAGTAACATTTATAACTGGCATACTGCAATAGATAAAGCAAGGCAAGTAAAAGAATTAGCTTTAAAAGAGGGTATAGAAATAAAAATGTTAAACATGGGTGGCGGATATCCAATTGAATATACTAAAAAAGTTCCTGATATAGAGACAATTGAAATGAAAATTAACTCAATACTTCAAAATTATTTTCCTGACAATGACATTTTTATAGAACCTGGAAGAGCAGTTGTAGGAGATGCAGGAGTTTTTGTTTCAAGAATTATAGGGAAAGCTAAAAGAGGAGATGAAAACTGGCTTTACATAGACGTTGGAGTTTTTAATGGATTAATGGAAAGTATAGGAGGTATTAAGTATCAGTATATTGTTGGTAGTAGAGGAGAAGAAAAACATTGGACAATTGCGGGTCCAAGCTGTGATAGTTTTGATGTTATTGATAGAGAGGTTCTGCTTCCTGAACCAGATGTAGGAAGCCTAATTCTTATTTTGTCCGCTGGAGCATATACAGTATCTTATGCATCAGAATTTAATGGATTTTCAATACCCAAAACATTTTTAATTTAGGAGGATTACCATGATTAAGTTTTTTGAAAAGGACCCCTATGCACCAATACAGTATGTTTATGATGTTGAAAAGGTTCTTTATAAGGGGAAAAGTAAATTCCAAGAAATAATGGTTTTTGAAAATCCCTATTTTGGGAGAATTCTTATTCTTGATAATGTAGTTCAGCTTACTGAAAGAGATGAATTTATATATCATGAGATGTTAACCCATGTTCTTATGCATGCCCATCCAGAGGCAAAAACTGTTGCAGTAATTGGAGGGGGAGATGGTGGAGCAGTAAGGGAAGTACTTAAACACGATAGTGTGCAAAAGCTTTATTTTGTAGAGATTGATGAGGAAGTTATAAAGATCTCAAAAAGATTTTTTCCCACTGTATCTTCAGCAATTGATGATCCAAGAGTTGAGATTAGATGTATGGATGGAGCAGAATTTATAAAGGAAATGGAAAATACTCTTGATGTTATAATAGTAGATTCCACTGATATAATAGGTTTTGCAAAGAGTCTTTTTACCGTTGAATTTTTCAAATCCGTAAGAGATGCTTTAAAGGAAAATGGAATGTTTGTAACTCTTTCTGAATCACTTATTTTTCACAAAAACCTTGTTTATGAGGTTCAAAACTCAATGAAACTCATATTTCCTATTGTTGATCTTTACACTGCATCCATTGCAACCTACGCTGGAAACTGGTGGAGTTTTTCAGTAGGCTCAAAATCCTTAGACCCCCGTGAGATAAGAAAGCCTGTTAAGGTCTCAACAAAACTTTATACTGAGGATTTACACAAAGCCTGTTTTCTCCCCAGAGATATTTACAAAAAACTTTTAAATAAAGAACTTGATTGGTAGAAGTTACAGATTTACAAAAGGCTGTTTTCTTACTTATGTTGTTATTCCGAGTGGTTTAATGCCCTGAGGTACTGTCCTAAGTGAAGCGAAGGAATTCATGTTCTTTTTTAATACTGAAAGAAGTGAAGGTTCTCATAAAAGGGGAGGAAGATTCTTTCCCTTCGCAGACCCTTCGCTGAAGCTCAGGGCTTCGGCTCAGGGCTTCGGCTCAGAGTCAGAATGACAAAAAATTATCAGAATGATATAAAAATTATGTAATGGGTAGAAATTGACTTTTTTAAAGTTTTCATGATAATTTTAAATGTTAGCACTTTAATATGGAGAGTGCTAAAGTGAAAAACGTTATGATTGATGAGAGAACAAAAAAAATACTTTGTGCAGTCGTAGAAAGTTACATTGAAAAACCTGAACCAGTTGGTTCTCGTTATATAATGAAGAAGTACGGATTCGATATTTGTTCTGCAACAATAAGAAATATAATGTCTGATTTAGAAGATGCTGGTTTTTTTTTCCAACCGCATACATCAGCAGGAAGAGTGCCAACAGATAGAGCATATAGATTTTATGTCGATTATATACTTCAAGAGGCATTATTCACTCATTCAGCTGAAATTAAAAAGTTCATAGAAAATCTTACAAAAAGACTTAGAAAACTTAGGAACAATATGAATTCACTTTTTTTAGAAGCAATCCAGAGCCTATCTCAGGCTACACATTATTTAGGTTTAGCTGTTTTGCCTGCAACAGAAAAAACTGCACTTCATAGAGTAGATTTCATAAAATTTAAAGATGACCTCGTAATAGCAGTGGTAGTAAATTATAAAGGTATTGTTAAGCATAAAATCATAAAAACCTATCCTGAAATAACTCAGCAGGAGCTTAACAACCTTGCTAATTTCGTTAATAAATATTATCAAGGCAAAACGATTGATGAAATAAGAGAAGACCTGATTGTAAGGATAAAAAAAGAAAAAATTTTCTGGGACAGACTGATTAATAAGATTTTAAGAATGTGTCAGGAAGCACTGTATTTTTCAATAGAGGATGTTTATGTATCAGGACTTTATCATATAATGCATTTACCTGATTTTTCTGATATAGAAAAACTAAAAGAGATTGCAAGAACAATTCAGGACAGACATCTTCTGCTTAAACTTTTTGAAAATATATCGGAAGATGATGAGGTAAAGGTAATAATAGGACAGGAAAACCCTGTAGAGGAATTTAGAAGTTTTAGTATAATTGCCTCGCCTTATAAAGAAAAGGATAAATCACTTGGTGTTATTGCTATTGTAGGTCCAAAGAGAATGAACTACCAAAGAGCAATAACACTTATCAATGCCTTTGCAAAATCATTAACAAATACGCTTTCAGATTAGGAGGTGTTACATAGATGGAAGAGATAAAAAAAGAGGAGACAAAGGAATCTGAAGAATTATCTTATGAAGGATTTGCCTTAGAAGATAAACCAAGAGATGTTGCTGAAACTCTTCAAAAGGAACTTTCCGAACAGAAAGAAAAATATTTAAGGCTTTATGCAGAGTTTGAAAACTACAAAAAAATGGTGCAAAAAGAAAAAGAAGAATTGATCAATTATGCCAATGAAAAACTTATTAAAGATCTTTTGCCTATTATAGATAATTTTGAGCTTGCTATTAAGCATGCTGGTAGTGACGAAGGTTCTAAATGGATTGAGAGCATGAAGACAGGAGTTACAAACACTCTTAAGGAATTTTTGCGAATACTTGAAAAATATGGTGTAAAGCCCATTGAAACAGTTGGACAAAATTTTAATCCTGAAATTCATCATGCTGTTAGCATCATTGAAACAGACGAACAAGAAGAAAATATAATATTAGATGAACTTCGTAAAGGTTACTTCTATAAAAATAAGGTTCTAAGGGAACCTCTTGTAGCAGTATCAAAAAAACCAAAACCCTCTTCAGAGGGCGAAAATATAATAAAAAAGGAGGAATAAAAAAATGGGCAAAGCGATAGGAATAGACCTGGGCACAACAAACTCTGTTGTAGCAGTAGTTGTAGGTGGAGAACCTGTTGTAATTCCTAATCAGGAAGGACAGAGAACAACCCCTTCAGTTGTAGCTTTTACCGATAAAGGTGAAAGATTGGTTGGACAGGTTGCAAAAAGACAGGCAATAACAAATCCTGAAAATACAATATTTTCTATAAAAAGATTGATGGGAAGAAAGTATAATTCTCCAGAGGTTCAGGAGGCTAAAAAAAGACTTCCTTATAAAATTGTTGAAGCACCTAATGGAGATGCCCATGTGGAGATAATGGGAAAGAGATACTCTCCACCAGAGATTTCTGCAATGATACTTCAGAAACTTAAACAGGCAGCTGAGGATTATCTTGGTGAACCTGTTACAGAGGCAGTAATTACAGTGCCAGCCTATTTTGATGATAGTCAGCGGCAGGCAACAAAAGATGCTGGAAGAATCGCAGGTTTAAATGTTTTAAGGATAATAAATGAACCAACTGCTGCAGCTTTAGCATATGGACTTGATAAAAAGAAAGAAGAAAAAATTGCTGTCTATGACCTTGGTGGAGGAACCTTTGATATATCCATTCTTGAGATTGGAGAAGGTGTTATTGAGGTAAAGGCAACCAATGGAGATACCTATCTTGGCGGTGATGATTTTGATATAAGAATTATGGATTGGTTGATAGATGAGTTTAAGAGGCAGGAAGGAATAGACCTTAGAAAGGACAGAATGGCTCTTCAGAGACTTAAAGAATCTGCTGAAAGAGCTAAAATTGAACTAAGTTCAGCAATGGAGACAGAGATAAATCTACCATTCATAACAGCAGATGCATCTGGTCCAAAACATCTTCTTATGAAACTGTCAAGAGCTAAGCTTGAACAGCTTGTTGATGATTTAATCCAGAAAAGCCTTGAGCCTTGTAGAAAGGCTCTTGCAGATGCGGAGTTATCAACTAATCAGATAGATGAGGTTGTTCTGGTTGGTGGACAAACAAGAACTCCTAAGATTCAAAAAGTTGTACATGAATTCTTCGGGAAAGAACCTCACAAAGGTGTAAACCCTGATGAAGTAGTAGCAATAGGAGCAGCTATTCAGGCAGCAATTCTTAAAGGTGAAGTAAAAGAAGTACTTCTTCTTGATGTAACCCCTCTTTCACTTGGAATAGAAACACTTGGTGGTGTATTTACAAAAATTATTGAGCGTAATACAACAATTCCAACAAAGAAATCTCAGATATTTACAACTGCTTCTGATAATCAGACCGCTGTCACAATTAAAGTATATCAAGGTGAAAGAGAAATGGCAGCAGATAACAAACTTCTTGGAGTATTTGAACTTGTCGGAATTCCTCCAGCTCCTCGCGGAGTACCTCAGATAGAAGTTACATTTGACATAGATGCTAATGGAATTCTTCATGTTTCTGCAAAGGATCTTGCAACAGGAAAGGAACAATCAATTAGAATAACAGCATCAAGTGGTCTTACAGAGGAAGAAATTAAAAAGATGATTAGAGAGGCTGAAGCTCATGCAGAGGAAGACAGACGGAAAAAACAGCTTGCTGAGGTAAGAAATGACGCTGATAATATGATATATACAGTGGAAAAAACATTAAGAGATATGGGAGATAAAATTTCTGAGGATGAGAAGAAGAGAATTCAGGAGGCAATTGAAAAATGTCGTAGAATAAAGGATACAAGCAATGAGATTAATGAGATAAAATCTGCCACAGAAGAGCTTGCAAGAGCCTCTCACAGAATAGCAGAAGAGTTGTATAAAAAGGCAGGTGCTTCTCAAGAAGGGTCTGAAAAAGCGTCGCAAACCAAAAAAGATGAAGAGGTAATAGAAGCAGAAGTAGAGGATAAAGATACTAAATGAAAGACTATTATAGTATCCTTGGATTAAGCCGGAATGCCTCTCAAGAAGAGATTAAAAGGGCATTCCGGCGACTTGCAAGGCAGTATCATCCGGATTTAAATCATGGTAACAAAGAAGCAGAAGAAAAATTTAAAGAAATAAATGAAGCCTACTGCTGTTTGAGCGATCCAGTAAAAAGAGCAAATTATGATAGATACGGAACAGCACAAGGGCCAACAAGTAATGGATTTGGTTTTGAAACATACACTACATTTACTGATATTTTTGAAGACCTCTTTGAAGGATTTTTTGATAGCTTCGGATTTAAAAAAAACAGAGCAACAAAAGGTGCTGATTTAAGATATGATCTAACAATTACTCTTGAAGAAGCAGCTTTTGGAGTAGAAAAGAGTATAAAATTTCCAAGATGGCAGGAGTGTGAAAAATGCTCCGGTAGCGGAATAAAACAGGGTAGTAGCTCCATTATATGTCCCTCCTGTGGTGGAAGTGGCTATATAAGATATACTCAGGGATTTTTCACTGTATCTAAAACATGTTCTAAATGTTCTGGAAAAGGAAAAATAATAAAAGATTACTGTCCTGATTGTTCTGGAATGGGAAAAATCCGAGTAGAGCATTCACTTACAATAAAAATACCTGCTGGAGTTGAAACGGGAAGTAAACTTAAAGTTTCTGGAGAAGGAGAACTTGGAGAATTTGGCGGACCAAGAGGAGATCTTTATATTTTTATAAATGTCAAAGAACACGATTTCTTTAAAAGACAGGGTGTCAATATTCACTGCTCTGTTCCTATATCCTTTGTAAAAGCTGTTTTTGGTGGTGAAATAGAAGTGACTACATTAGATGGGAAGGAAAAAATTCATATACCTCCTCATACCCCATCAGGAAGAGTTTTTAAACTCAAAGGTAAGGGGCTTCCAAGAGTAGGAAGCACTCAAAGGGGAGATCAGATTTTAACTATCTATATAGATGTTCCTAAGAAACTTAATCAGCGACAGAGGGAACTTCTTGAAGAATTTGCAAAGGCATCTGGAGAAGAGATTAAAAAAACCTCCAAAGGATTTAAAGACAAATTAAAGGATATTTTTTCAATGTAGGAGGCAAAAATGAATTTTTTTGTTATTCTAAGTTACAAAGTGCCGAAGAATCTTATCCTTTTTTTAATTTTTATATTATCTTTATTAATTCCTACATCGTGTTCAAAAAAAACAGAAAAACTTGATATTACAATCATACAAGTCTTTATCCTCTTGAGCAATTTACAAAATGGATTATTCCTGAGGCAAATATTAATAGACTAATTACTCAAGGAGTAGACCCCCATCACTTTGAACCTTCTTTAAAAGACATCCAAAAACTTTACACTGCAAAGATAATAATATATCTGGGTGATACAGACATTGATCGATGGATTGACAAAATAAAGAATGACCTTATTCAAAGGGAAGTAAAAGTAATAAGGCTTCAGGATCATATAAATTTTAAAACGTATTCTTCAGGTAAAGAAATAGATCCTCATGTATGGCTGGACCCTCAATTAAGCATTGAAATTTTAAAAATCATAAGAGATGTAACAAAAGAAAGCTTTCCAGATAAAAGTGAGATTTATGAAAAAAACTTTTCCCAATATGTATCAAGGCTTAAGAAACTTGATGAAACATATAGAGAAAATATCTTAAATTGTAATTTAAAAGATGTAATAACTACCCATGATTTTTTTAAATTATCTAAGTGCAAGATACGATTTTAACGCCTATTTCATTGTTCATGAACCCTATGAAGAACCTTCATTAAAGAGGATTAAAAAACTAAAAGAATTAATCAAGAAAAATTCTATTAAGTATATAATCACAGAGCCAGAGGGAGAAAAGATAGCTCGAGTTCTTTCAGAAGAGACAAAAGTAGAAATTCTACCCTTTAATACTTTGCATAGTGGTTCTGGCAGAGATTATTTTGAAGTAATGCATGAAAATCTCAGAATATTAAAAAAAGCTTTAAATTGTGATAAATAAAATGGAATTTGAAAAATTAAAAATTTTGAATATTACAAAAAAAACGCTTATTGAGATTAAAAATCTTTCTTATTCTGTTAATGATAATATAATTCTTGAAAATATTAATTTTATAGCTCAAGAGGGCTGTTATATTGGAATTATCGGTCCAAATGGTGCTGGAAAAACTACTCTTTTAAGATTAATTATTGGAATTATAAAACCAACAAAAGGTGAGATATTAATTTATGGACAAAAACCAGAGGAGTATCTAAAATTTGAGCCTATTGGATATCTTCCTCAAAGAATTTCTCAGGCAATTTATGAATTTCCTATTACTGTTGAAGAACTTGTAGGAAGCGGAATTCCAGGAATAAAAAAAGATTATAAGGATTATATTGAATGGGCATTAGATGTTTTTCATATTACTAATTTGAAAAAAAAATCATTACGGGAACTTTCTGGCGGACAGCGTCAAAAAGCCTTTCTTGCAAAAGCAATTGTATCAAGACCAAAAATTCTAATCCTTGATGAGCCAACAACTGGAATAGACCCTAATTCAAGAGATGATTTGTTAGAGATACTTGAAATACTAAATAGAGATTTTAATATTTCAATTTTAATAGTAACCCATGATATAGCAACCTTTGCCCATGAAGCAAGATGTATCTTATGTTTAAATAAAAGAGTTGTCTGTCTTGGAGAGCCGCAAAAAATTCTGAAAGATGAATATATGAAAATGTTATATCCTGAGCATAAAGTTTTTCCCCACAGACATGTTTGATATTTTTGAATTAAACATAATAAAAAGAGTTTTTATAGTTTTAACTTTGATTGCACCATTAGCACCTGTATTTGGAATTTTTTTACTTTTGCGAAGATATGCCTTTTTTGCAGATACTCTTGCCCATGTGGGGTTTTTAGCTATTGCTTTAAGCCTTTTTTTCAAGATGAATTCCCTTGCTATACTTATTCTATTAAGTATTTTTGTATCTGTTTCTGTTGAAAAACTTAGGTCTCAGGGAAGACTTCCAGCTGAAGGTTCTCTTTCTTTTTTTCTTTATGCAGGAGTTGCTCTTTCTGTTGTTTTTATAACCTTTTCTGGGAATACAGGATCAATAATGAACATACTTTTTGGAAGTCTTTCAACTGTTACAAAGGAAGATGTTTATCTTATTTTAGCAGGAGCATTGTTTTGTATTTCTTTTTTAGCAAAATTTTATAAAAATTTGATTAATCTATGTATTGATGAAGAGATTGCTCATGCTTCTGGAATAAATATTGAACAACTTAAAATTCTCTTCGTAATAACAGTTGCGATTTCCATATCCATATCAATAAAAACAATGGGAGCACTTCTAATTGGCTCTCTTATGATAATTCCTCCCTTAAGTGCTATGCAGATTTGCAGAAGCCTTAAAAGTACATTAATTGTATCACTTACATTTTCAATGATTTCAGCCTATGGAGGAATTTTTCTTTCCTTCTACTCTGGGATCCCTCTTGGTGCTTCTATTTCTACAATTTTAATTGGATTTTTCATTATGGCTTATTTAGTGAGAATGTTTCGAGCAAAATTTATTGTTTGATTTACTCAGGAATAAGAATATTGACCTTTGTTCCTACGCCAACTTCACTTTCAATCTTTAACTGCCATCCGTGAGCTAAAACAAGATGCTTAACTATCGCCAATCCAAGCCCTGTTCCTCCAAGTTGTCTTGAACGAGTTTTATCAACCCTATAAAATCTCTCTCCTATTCTATGAAGATGTTCTTTTGGAATACCTATTCCTGTGTCTTCAACAGAAATGATAGATTGACCATTCTTCTTTTTAAATTTTACTCTTACAAAACCTTTTTCAGTAAATTTTATTGCATTGTCTATAAGATTAATCATGATTTGCATAAATCTATTTTTGTCAGCATAAATAAATATTTCATGGTTAATTTCATTTATTAAGGAAAGATTTTTTCTTTCAGCCCTTTCTCGAAATATCTGAAAAACTGATTCAACCATTTGATTTAGCTCAATTTTTTCTTTTTCGATTTTTATCTCTCCAAATTCAATTCTTGATATTGTTAGAAGGTCATCTACAAGGATGCTCAGTCTTTCAGCTTGATTTTTTATAATCTCAACGAATTTTTTTGCATTCTCTTTGTCATCAATTGCTCCGTCAAGAAGTGTTTCAGCATATCCTTTTATAGCTGTAATAGGCGTTTTAAGTTCGTGGGAAACATTAGCAATAAAGTCTCTTCTCATATTTTCCAGCCTTTTAAGTGTCGTTACATTTTGAAGTAAAATTATAATAAAGGCAACATTTCCAGTGGAATCTAAAATTGGCATTGCCCTGGCATTAAGAGTGATATCCTGTCCAGCTTTTTTTATTATAATTTCTCTGTGGTCATCTTTTTTCGTTTCCATTGAAGAACGAAGTAGTTCTATTAGATCCATATTTCTTATTATTTCTATGAAATGTTTACCTTCGGGAGATTCTTTTATTTTAAAAATATCCTTAAAACTCTGATTAGCAAGAAGTATATATCCTTTCGGATCAATAATAAGAAGACTTTCTGTTATTGATTTTAATATTGTTTCAAAACTTTCAGGGGAACTAATTTGAGGAATATTTTCTATAAGAATCTTTTTCTCAACATGAGATTCTTTTTTATAGAATTCCCTAATTTTCCAAATAAGAATAAGAATAACAAAAATAAGAAAGATAATTAATAAGATACATAGATTCATAATATCTCAAACCTCGATATAGTAACCAATGCCTCTTAAAGTTTTTATATATTGAGGATTATCAGGGTCCTTTTCAATTTTAAGTCTTAGCCTTCTTATGTGCACATCAACTGTTCTGGGATCAATATAAATTTCCTGTCCCCATACAGCATCAAGCAAATGATCTCTATTAAAAATTTTATTAGGTCTTTCGGCGAGATATAGCAGTAGTTTAAATTCTGTAGCAGAAAGTTTTATAGGTTGACCTCTTACTGTTACGGTATAGGTTTCTTTATCAATAACGATGTCTCCGATATGAATAATCTGTCCAGTTTGAGAATTTTTAATTCTCCTTAATAGTGCCTTTATTCTTGCAAGAAGTTCCCTTGGACTAAAGGGTTTTGTAATGTAGTCATCTGCTCCCATCTCAAGACCTTTTATTCTATCATACTCTTCACCTTTTGCAGTTACAATAATTATTCCTGTTTTTTGGATTTTTGGATTATTTCTAATAATCTTACATATTTCAAGTCCCTGAATCTTAGGTAACATAAGGTCAAGGATTACAAGGTCAAAGGATTCTTCTCTTAATTTTTCTAATGCCCTTTCTCCATCTAAGGCTACGGTTACATCAAAATTTTCTTTTTTTAGGGCATAGGAAATTAAATCTGCAATTTCTTTTTCGTCTTCAACAATCAGTATTTTTTCATTCATTGAGAATCCCTTTTAAATTCTCCTCTGAAATTTCAAAATTTATTTTCATTTTTCCTATTGATTCTGGAATGACCATTCTAATCTTTCCCTCTATGTTCTTTTTATCAAGTAAAATTGTTTTCACCATTGCTGTTGTATCAATATTAATAGGTAAAATTGTAGGTAATCCCAAGTTTTTCAAAATATTTTTTATCCTTTCAAGACTTTCTTTTTCAAGAAACCCAAGTATATTACTTAACTTTGCCTCATAAACCATTCCTATAGATATTGCTTCTCCATGAAGATAAGTAGTATAACCTGTTAGAGTTTCAATGGCATGTCCGATTGTATGTCCATAATTAAGAATTGCTCTAAGAGAGCTTTCCCTTTCATCTTTAGAGACCACTTCTGCTTTTATTTCACAGGCTCTTTTAATGGCAGGAATTAACAAGTCTTTGTCTTTTTTTAAGATTTTTTCCCTATTTGACTCAAGATAATCAAAAAAATCTTTATCCCATATAATTCCGTATTTTATAACTTCTGCCATCCCTGAAATAAACTCTCTTTCTGGTAAAGTATCAAGGGTATTAACATCAATCCATACTAATGAGGGTTGCCAGAAACTGCCAATCATATTTTTACCAAGTGAATGATTAACAGCAGTTTTACCACCTACAGAACTGTCAACTTGAGCAAGTAAGGTTGTAGGTATTTGAATGTAAGGTATTCCTCGCATATAAATAGAGGCAACAAAACCCGTGATATCTCCAATTACTCCACCACCTAAAGCAATGAGGCAGGATTTTCTGTCAAGTCCTAACTCAAGAAGTTGAGTTAAAATGTGATAAGCCCAAAAGTAGTCTTTGTAAATTTCTCCATCAGGAATTAAAATAAGTGAAGGATCAAACCCTTCCTTTTTTAATGATGAAATTATTTTTTCACCATAAAGCTCATAAATCTTTGGATTACTTATTACTGCTATTTTCTTACCAATTGAAAATCTAAGCAATCTTTCACCAATAAAAGGGAGATTGCCTCTGTCAATAAGAATTTCATAGCTTCGCTCACCTAATTCAACTCTAAGTTTTTCCATTTTTTAACCTCTTGTATTCTTCAATTATTTTTTCAGCCACTTCCTCAGGAGTTAACTCTTCTGTATTAATATAAAAATCAGCTTTTTCATAAAAGGGAATTCTCTTTGTAAGAAGTTCTTTAATTCTTTCTTTAGGATTTTCTGTCTGTAGCAGTGGTCTGTTTTTACAATTTTTCACTCTTTCAAATATAACATCTTCTGATGCTTTAAGCCAAAAAATAACTCCTTTGTCTTTAAGTCTCTTAAAGTTTTCTTCCCTTAATATAACCCCTCCTCCTGTAGAAATTACTTGTCTTTTATTTTGAGTTATTAACTTTATGACCTCTGTTTCAATATCTCTAAAACGGGGTTCTCCAAATTTTGCGAAAATTTCAGAAATTTTCATTCCTGTTGTTTTTTCAATAACTTGATCGACATCAACAAATTTTAATCCAAGCTTATTTGATAAAATTTTCCCTACAGAGCTTTTTCCTGTGCCCATAAATCCTATGAGAACGATGTTTTTCATGTTAAAATTAATCTATGCAGTATTATTATACAAAAAAATTTATAAACTTAGGCATTTTCCTATTTTTGATATTTTTTCTTTTTACTTCTGCCTGTGCAAGAAAAGAAGCTGATTATTATAAGGTTACAGAAATTCACGATGGTGATACAATAAGTATAATAACAGAAAGCTTTTTAGGAATTCTTGTTAAAACTGAAAGAATTCGCCTTATTGGTATAGATGCTCCGGAACTTGCTCAGGAACCTTGGGGTAGGAGGGCTAAAAATCATTTAAGAAAACTAATTAAAGAAAGTGACTGGCAGGTTAAGATTGAATTTGATATCCAGAAGAAAGATAGATATGGAAGGCTTCTTGTTTATTTATGGGATAGGCAGGGAAGGATGATTAATTATATGATGATTAGAGATGGATATGCCATGGTTTATACAGTACCACCAAATGTAAAATATTCTGAATTGTTTGTTGAAGCTCAAAGATTAGCAAGACAGGAAAGGAAAGGGTTATGGAGAGAAGATGGACTTATTGAGACCCCCTCTGAATGGAGAAAAAAGAATCCAAGAAATTAAATAATAAATCTCTGTTTTTTTAAATAATTTTTAACATCTTCTCCTTCTGTTTCAAATCCTCTTTTACCCATTGCTCCATAGGTAAGTCTTTTGCCAAGCTCTACTCCAGGTTGATTAAAGGGATTAATTCTAAAAAGCAACCCTGTCATAGCAGTTACAATCTGAAGGAATTGAAAAATTTGACCAATACTATAAGGATTAATTTTAGGAAGTATTATTTTCGCATTAGGCTTTTTATGCATCCATAAAGCCATTTCTGTAGCAAGCTGTTCGGTATTTATAAGTTCCTCAAGGGTATGTCCACCAAGAAATCTTAATCCTTCTATATCATGAAACTCCTCAGGAATTTCTTCCTGACAGTTATGCCTTTCTACAGAAACAAATAGAATCAGTTTATCTTCAGGTCCTTCCATCCACATCTGAAGTTGTGAATGCTGATCAGTGGTTCCTAAGGATGGATAAGGGGTTGTTCCCTTTTCCTCTTTTCCAAGACTTTCTGCCCAAAGCTGACAAAACCATTCAGAAAGTGTTTTTAATCTATCAGAATAGGGAAGAAAAACTACGATTTTCCTCCCTTTAGTTTTATCCATCAAATAAAGACATGAAGCAAGACAGGCCATAGGATTTTCATTTATTTTTTCATTAAAAGTTTTCTCTGAAACTTCTCTTGCACCCTCGAGTAATTCTTCGCTTTTTATTCCTAAAGTTTCAGCAATAAAAAGACCTACAGGAGATAAAACAGAGTATCTACCGACAACATTTTTGGGAATTGATAAAGATGGTATTTCATATTCCTGTGCGAGTCTTCTTAAATTGCCCTTTTCAGGGTCAGTGGTAAATACAAAATGCTCTTTTAGATTAAGTTTTCTGTCTCTTATCATTTTCCAGAAAATCAGAAAGGAAGCCAAAGTTTCTGCAGTTGATCCAGATTTTGAAATTACATTTATTAGGGTTCTTTTTAAATCAACAACTTCAATAATGTTTTTAAAAGTTAAAGGGTCAACATTGTCATAAATGAAAACCTTAGGTTTTTTCTTGAGATTATGCATTGGACTTAAAGATTCAAGAATAACCCTTGGTCCTAAAGCACTTCCACCAATACCAAGAAGAACAAAATATTCATAATCTTTAGCCCTTTTACCAAGTTCTTTAATTTGAGAAAGTTCCTGATAGGGTAAATTTATAAAATCAAGTTCCTTGTAAGGCTTTTCTGAAATCAGAGATATTGCTTCTTTAGCATGGCTTTCAATTTCTGAAAGATAAATTCCTTTTTGTCCTATCTCTTCCGCCAAAAAATTAGAAAAATCTAATTTTACCACTTTTCCCTCCCTTTTTTGAAAAATAGGCAACTATAAAAACTATCACAACCGATAAAATTACGATAATTGATAAAACTTTAGTAAGTTTAAAAGCCATTATAACAAGAAGGGCAAGGGCTAAAAGAAGATAAAACTGCCAGTTGTTAAGCATTTTCCTCTCTTTGTTTTTTTATGTAAATGTAAGCTTCCTTTGTTGATAAAATTAATATTGCAATAAATCCAATTAATAATCCCTTAATGTTGAATAATCCTTTAATTGCAATAAACCATAGAAAAAGAAAAATTGCTCCTAATTTTAAATAACTAAGACCAATTACTGTAAGCTGAAACATAGTTTTTCCGAAAAACTTTTTTACAGCCCATGCAAGCTCTCTTAAACTTAACCAGCTTATAAAACCTCCGAGTATTACATTAAAGGAAACAATCTCATTTTGCCATAAGAGATAACTTGCTAATGCCAATAGAGGCACTAAAATAAATGTTTGCTTATTTATTCTCTTGATTACTTCTCTGTCCATCTTCCCTATTCACCTTCCTTACAAATCTATTAATTTCTTTTACGCCTGCAACAAATCCTGCTGCCAAAAAAATAAGAGAAAAGATTGGAAACGTATTGATTAAATTATCAATTAAATAGCCAAGTACAGCACCTATTATTACACAAAGAACGAAATTTATTCCTAAAGCTGATGCCTCAAGAATTAATTTGAAAATAGATTTTTTAGGAAACTCTTCACTCACATTAACCCTCACATTCTGATAATACAAACTCTTTTAAAGAAGTTGCAACTTCTTTATAAAAATCAGTTTTTGCTTTTTCATATAAAGTGTCACAGAACAAAGGAATCCATTCACAAAGTCTTCTTAAAAAATCGATTTGCAAATCCTTTAATTTTTTCTCAATTAAATAACTCATGAAAATCAATTCCATTGAAATATGATCAGGTGGGAGGTCTATTTCTTCATCTATTGCTACACCAGCTGTCCAGTAAAAATGTTGAACATTTCTCAGTTCAAAATTTATGGGAATATTTTTATAAATCTCTGCCAGATAATATTCTTCATAATTTGGAACTTCTCCGTCAATAAATAAAGCTATATAATCATCGCAAATTTCTTCATAAGTATCATTAATGCTAATTCCTGCAAAATTTTCAAATTCTTCAATATACTCAATTTGCGGAATCTCCATAAAAAGATAGGCAAAAAGTCTATAAACTTCAGCTCTTTCTAAATCTTCAGAGTCGAAAAAATTCATAGACCCTTAAAAACCTCATAGGCTGATTTAATAGTTTTTTCTATGTCTTTGTCTTTATGGGAAAGAGAAATAAATCCTGCTTCAAACTGAGATGGTGCAATATAGATTCCTCTTTCAAGCATTCCCCGGAAAAATTTTTTAAACTTTTCAGTATCAGAGGTTTTTGCTGTCTTAGCATCAACAACTTCAGTTTCTGTAAAGTAAGTGCAAAACATTGTGCCCGCTCTATAAAATTTCACCTTTATACCTGTCTTTTGAACTACTTCTTTTAATCCCTCCTCAAGGTTCTGCATAGTTTTTTCAAGTTTTTTATATGTAGAAGGCTTTGAAAGAACTTTTAATGTCTCAATTCCTGCTGTCATTGCAAGAGGATTTCCTGAAAGAGTTCCTGCCTGATAAACTCCTCCTTCAGGTGCAACAAAACTCATTATTTCTTTCCTACCTCCGTAAGCACCAACAGGAAGTCCTCCTCCTATAACCTTACCAAGGCATGTTAAATCTGGTTTTATACCATAATAAGCTTGTGCACCACCAAAGGAAACCCTAAATCCTGTCATAACTTCATCAAAAATTAGAATAATTCCATATTTTTCAGTCTCTTCTCTTAATGACTTTAAAAATTCTTCCTTTGGTAAAATACATCCCATATTTCCAACAACAGGTTCAATAATTACACAGGCAATTTCTTTCCATTGTTCTTTTAAAGTTGTCTTTAATGTTTCTGTATCGTTAAAGGGAAGCACAATGGTTTCCTGTGTATAAGAAACTGGAACACCAAGACTATCTGGAATTCCAAATGTTACACCTCCTGAACCTGCTGAAACCAAGAGTCCATCAACATGACCATGATAGCATCCTTCAAATTTTATTACCTTATTTCTTTTTGTGAAGCCTCTTGCAACTCTTATAGCAGCCATAGTTGCTTCTGTTCCTGAGTTAACCATCCTTACTTTTTCAATTGATGGAAATGCCTTTTTTATTAATTCTGCAAGCTCTATTTCAAGAGATGTTGGAGCTCCATAGCTTGTTCCCTTTTCAACAGCTTTTTTCAAAGCCTTTACAACTCTTGGATAGGCATGTCCTAAAATAATCGGACCCCATGAAAGAACATAATCAATATATTCATTTCCATCGACATCATAAATTTTTGAACCCTTTGCTTTTGATATGAATAAAGGATCTCCGCCAACAGCTTTAAAGGCTCTGACAGGGCTGTTTACTCCTCCAGGCATAAGTGTCAATGCTTTTTTATAAAGTTTCTGAGATTTTTTTGTTTTCATTTCTACCTCCAGAACTTTTATTTCAATAAAAATACCAGAAAAAGACCGAAAATCTCAATATTTTACTGTAACCTAAAATTGCCTATAGGAAAGAGCTGTCTGAGGGAGGCAAAGGAACTCACTAATTGAAGAACCTCTTGGGTGAAAAAGGGAAAGATTCTTCGCTATCGCTCAGAATGACACCCTCTTTGTCATCCTGAGGCTTTTTAATGTCAACCTACATCTCTTTTTTGTCACCCTGAGGCGTTAGCCGAAGGGTCTCCTCCCTTTTTTGTCATTCCAAAGTTGTAAAACCCCGAGGCGTCGTCCTGAGCCAAAGCCCTAAGCTTATGCGAAGGGTCTGCGAAAGGGCAGCGAAGGGATGAAAAAAGGAGGAGTTCCTTCGCTGACGCTCAGGATGACAGGATAAGAGAAATTTGATGACAGGATAAGATAAATATATCGACAAATTATAGGATATAAATTAAATTGGTTTATGTTATAATTTCATATGTCTAAAAAAGCTCTTGTTATAGAAGACAATGGACTTGTCGGTGAAACCTTAAAAGCAATGCTTGAATTTTTAGATTTTGAAGTGGTTGTTGTTGAAGACGGATATAAAGCTCAAGAAAAATTTAAATCTGCTGTTGAGTCGAATAATCCCTTTGATGTTGTCTTTGTAGACTTGGTACTACCTGAAATTCCTGGCAGTGAAGTTTTCAAGAAACTTAAAGAGATTGACTCTCACATAAAAGCAGTTATTTCAAGTGGCTATTCTGATGACACTTCAATAAAGGAATATGAAAAGTTGGGATTCAAAGGGGTTTTAAACAAACCCTATACAATAGAAGAATTAAAGGAAGTACTTAAAAAATTAGACTTACTCTAAAGCAGATAGATATATCTTAAAGGTTGTTCCTGCTCCCAATTTACTTTCAACCTCTATTTTACCATCCATCTTTTCAATTATGTTTTTAACAATACTTAATCCCAATCCTTTACCTTCCTTTTTCATTGTAAAGAAAGGGTCAAATATTTTGTCTATATATTCTTGAGGAATTCCTGGTCCTGTATCTGAAATCATAACGAGAATGAAATTCCCTTTAGATAAGTATGGAATTTCACCATTATTAAAAATATTTTTCATTGTTACACTAATTTTTCCTTCCTCACCCATTGCCTGTTTGGCATTAACGATAATATTCTGAAAAATTCTGTAAATCTGTCCAGAATCTCCATAAACCATTGATAAAGGTTCTTCAGTGTGTATTTCGTAAACTATTTTTGTGCCACTTAGGAGAAATTCAAGGGATTTTTTTGCTATCTCAACAAGATTTACAGGTTCTTTTTTGGATACAAAATCAGGGCTTAAATCTTTCAACTCCTCAATTGTATTTCTCATTAATTTTGTCGCTTCAAGAATATTTTTAATTAATTTACGATGTTTTTCATCTTTTTCAATTTCATTGAGCAAAGAAAGATTTCCAGTCAATACCATCAAATAATTATTTAAATCATGGACTATTCCAGCTGAAATTTTTGAAATAACCTCTACTCTTTCAATCCTTTTTTCAATCTCTTCCTTTTTAATTATCTCTGTAGCATCTTTAATCGTTATAATGTCACCAAATTTAACTCCCTTTATAAGTATGGGATTTTCTGTATAGATTACGGGAATTTCTTTTTCTCCGGTATGTAAGATTTTGTATTCAGGATTTTTATGTTCTTTGAGAGTTAATATTTCTTTTAAATTTCTTCCCCCTCCTTTTTCCGTGATATTAAGAATTTTATTAGCTTCTTTATTCAAGTATTTTATTTTGCCCTGTGCATCTGTATAGATTATTCCGCTGTCTATTGAATCAAAGGCGATTCTTTTTTCCTCAGTCTCTTCAGCAAGGTTAAGAAACACGGTTCTTAATCTCTCAAAATTTCTTATTGAAAGAGAATGGGATATAAAAGTAAGAATTATTAAAAGAACAAAAGAAAAGGCTTTGTAACTATCATACCTAGAAAGACTTAAAAAGTTTGCAAGAAACCAATCTTTTGTAAGTTCATATTTTATAATCTGCCATTTTTTGCCATTATAATCTTCAAAAACATTATTATCAATCTGTTTAAACCCCGAAGGTAAAAGTGTGTCATTTCCAAATATTTTTTCTTCATAAACTTTTTTAAGTTCTTCTTCTGGTGGATTAAAAATCAATCTATTTTTTAGCTCCTCTTTACCAATTAAAACTCCTCCAGAAGAATGCATTAAAAAGGCATTTTCTATATCAATCTGTTTTTTTAAATTCTCACTTATATAAAACTGAAACGCAAGAATACCAATGATATCTCCTTTATCGTAAACTGGATAAATAATTCTTACATCATCTCTTAATGTGTAAACTCCTTTTCCTATGAAAACTGAAAGATTACCTTGAATTGATTCTTGAAAATATTTCCTAAACCTTACATTTTTGTTAATCATCTTTTCTCTGTATTCTGCAGAGCAAGCCTTTATATTGCCATTTTTATCAGCAAACCATATCAAGGCTGTATCAAGTTTTTGATTGAGATAGGAAAGATATTTATTTAATTCCTCCGTGTCTTTTCTGATTTTACTTTTTAAATCCTCAGAAGAAGCTATATTTTTTATAAAATCACTATAAGATTTTATTTTTTCTTTTACTTCAAGAGAAATTCTTTCAAGATTTAATTTTTTATGATAGATATCCATATTTTTTATATCGCTAATGTATTTGGTTGAAAGGTAAAATAAAACTAAGAATGAAACTATGAATAAAGAAATATAAAAAAGATATACTTGAAATTTTTCTTCATAAACAGATTTTACCCTGGTTGAGAGACTTATTAAAACCAAAATAGTTGCAGAAATGTTAAAAATTAATGATTCAGTTACTAAGTAAAATGATAGAAAAATAATATATAAACCAAAAAAAATGAACGATAAGTATAATCCTTTTCTTATGAGTGACGGAAAAATTTCTGAGGGTTTAACTAATGAAAACTTTTCTTTATACCAAATATGAAAATAAGATATACTTACTAAAAAAAGTGCTAAAAATGTAAGAAGAACATCTTTTCTGAATAGCAATAAAACAGAAAATACAGGTATTAGTAAAAGATAGTAGAGTTTATAATTCAAAATGCTTTTGTATCTATAAAAAATAATTGCTCCAAGCAAAAGAGTATTAACATAAATTAAATAAAGATAATTTTCTCCAATGTAAGCTTTAAAAAGAATAATGACATTTAAAGTAAAATGAAGGAAAATAACAATAAATAAGTATTTGAAAGCATTTCTATCAGTATGAGGTTCTATCCTTGTACGCCAAAAAAATATATAGTAAAAAACAATTGAATGAAACAAAAGGAAAGAAACTCTTAAAAAATTAAATAAATCATCAAAAAATTGAACATTCATTTTATCACTTCATTAAACAATGAAATTTGTTTATCAGTGATATTAATATTTATATCCTTTGCCCTTTTTAAATTAACAATTTTAACATATTTTTCTGCATTTTCTACCTCTATATCTACAATCCTGCCTGTCCTTATAATATAAGAAGCCATCTCACCTGCACTATAACCCATCTGATAAAAATCAACAGATACTCCACCAAAGAAACCAAATTCCACAAACTTTTTGTTTATTGCCAAATCTATTTTTTTAATTTTTTTTGTTATAACTGGTGCAATATCTCTTAATGTTAAAGTCGTTCCATCCTTTATAGACATTACAAAGGGGAAATAGGCTGTTATATCCTTTCTGCTGTTTATCTTTTCAGCCGATTTGATAAGTTCTGATACATTACTTACAGGATAAAAAACAATCTTATTTTTAAAATCTGAATCTTTAAGTTCATAAATCACTTGTTCTTTAAGTACTTCTCCCATAAAATCAGTTGAGTAAAGAATAGCAATTTTTTCAACCTTTCCGATTAAAACTTCAAGTAACTCAATTTGTTTGGGTATAAAGAGTCTCTCATAAACACCTGTAAAATTTTTAACTGGCTTTCTCCCTTTAAGAAAATGATATTTCTCATTGTAATGCTCTGGTGTAACATTTTTTCCTGAAAAGACAACAGGAATTTTTGCACTCATGAAATGCTTTGCAACACATTGAAAGGCTGCATCATCAGTTGTAATAATTAAGGAGACTTTTTTTGATTCAACTTTTTTTCTAAATTCGTTACATCTTTTTTCTAATTCTTCATTATTAACTCTCCTTGAATCAAGATAGGTTATATCAATTTTTAAATTCTCTATGTCTTTTTTTAAATAGTCAACAGCACCTTCGACCTGTGGTTGTCCGCATACATCTTTATCATCATAACTTGAAAGGATTAAAACAGTTTTCTGGTCTGAACAAGCAAAAAGAAAGGGTATAATAAAAGTCGTCAAAAACAATAAAATTTTCTTTTTTAATAAAATCAAAAATCCCTCCCCTTTAAAAAATTTTAAAACTAAAGAGTTATTTTAACAAGTCTATCAAATATATGAATTGTATCCACAAATCTTATAAGCCTTTGCTTTGAATCAATTAAAAGAGAATGAGTTCTTGCACCACCTCCGAAAAATCTAACTCCATTTAGTAAGTCTCCCTTTGTGACTCCAGTTGCAACAAAGATAATGTTGTCTGAAGGGACAAGGTCATCAAGGGTATAAACTTTATCTTCACTGATATCCATTCCATATTTTATTGCTCTTTCTTTTTCTTCTTCATTACGCCATCGCATTCTTGCTTGCATTTCACCACCGAGACTTTTAACTGCTGCTGCTGAAAGAACACCCTCTGGTGCACCTCCAATACCCATCAATGCATGAATACCTGTTCCTTCAACTGTTGCTGCAATTGCTGGAGTTATGTCACCATCTGATATCAGTTTAATTCTTGCTCCTGCTGCACGGATTTCTTTAATTAGGTTTTCATGGCGAGGTCTGTCAAGGACAACTACAACAAGGTCATCTATATCTCTACCTAATGCCTTGGCAAGGGCTTCAAGATTTTCCTTTACAGGTTTTCTTATATCAACCATTCCCTTTGCCTGTGGTCTAACAACAAGTTTTTCCATATAGGTGTCAGGGCAGTAAAGAAGTCCATTTCTGTCTGTTACAGCCATAACAGTTAAAGCATTTGGCAATCCTGTTGCACAGAGATTTGTTCCTTCAAGAGGATCAACCGCTATATCAACTTCAGGGCCAGCTCCATCTCCTACTTCTTCTCCAATGTAAAGCATTGGAGCTTCATCTCTTTCACCTTCACCAATAACAATTCTACCCTTGATAGGTAAATTATTTAATGCCTTTCTCATTGCAGTAACAGCAGACTGATCAGCCTCTTTTCTATTGCCCTTTCCCATAAGTCTTGCTGCAGAAATTGCCGCAAGCTCACAAACTCTTAAAATTTCAGGCGTCAATGAATTATCCATTTTTAAATTCCTCCTAATATTTTTTCGAAGTTATTGAGAAAAAATTGGATATTTTTTTCTTTACATCCTCAGAGTTACATTTTGGACATCTTACCTTTGTTTTTTCAATTTCGCTTAAGCTCATTTTCTTTGTAAAAGTTTCATTACAATTTTTACATTGAAACTCATACAAAGGCATAAGCTACCTCCTAAATTATATTTTTTTCTTTCATGCTAAAATATCTTCCTTTACCTATAATTACATGGTCTAAAAGAGAAATTTCAAGTATCTGAGAAGCTTCCTTTAGCCTCTTTGATATTTCAATATCTTCTTTAGATGGTGTAGGATCACCGCTTGGGTGATTATGAACAAGTATTAATGCATAGGCAGACTCTTTTACTGCCTCTCTGAAAATTTCCCTTGGATGAATAAGTGTCTGAGTTAGTATACCCTCTGAAACTTTCACTTCCTTTATAAGTTTGAGTTTGGCGTCAAGCAATAAAGATACAAAGACCTCTTTTTTTAAACCATCAAGCTTAGGATAAAGATAATTATAAACAACACTGGCAGAGTTAAACTTTTTTTCTTCTTCTGGCTGGCTTAATGCTCTTCTACCTAATTCAAAGGATGCCTTAAGCTGGGCTATCTTTGCAATTCCTAATCCAGATACAGATAGAAGCTCTTTAGTTGATGCTCCATTAATTCCTTTTAAACCACCAAATTTATTCAGAATCTCTATAGCAGTCTCTAATACAGTTTTCTTGTTAGAACCTGTCCTAAGTACAATGGCAAGTAATTGGGCATCAGAAAGACTATGGACTCCCTCTTTTATAAGTCTTTCCCTTGGTCTTTCAGTCTCTGGCCATTCTTTAATAGATTTCATTTTATTCCTGAACCAGGAGTAACCTCTCTGTCAACAGTAAGTATTGATATTGTTCCATCAGAAGAAGTTGCAGCAAGAAGCATGCCCTGAGATTCTAAGCCCATTAATTTTGCTGGTTTAAGATTGGACACAACAATAATTGATTTACCTAAGAGTTCCTCAGGACAATAGGATTTTCCAATTCCTGCAACAATTTGTCTTCTCTCCCCTATGTCTACTATAAGTTTTATAAGTTTTTCTGAACCTTTTACTCTTTCTGCTTCAATAACTTTTCCTACTTTTAGTTTTATTTTGAAGAAATCATCTATAGTTATAAGTTCTTCCATTTTGTTCTCCCTGTTTTTTTGTTCTTGTTTATCTTCTTTTGTTACTTCTATTCTTGGGAAAATCTGTTCAATTTTTTTTGTTTCAACATCTTTTATTTCTGTTTTCCATGTAAAAATATTATAATCAATTTTATAGGATTCCAATCCCAAAGCATTCCAAATTTTTGTTGCCGAATTTGGCATAAAGGGGTAAAGAAAAACTGCAATTACTCTAATAGCATTCCAAATATTAAATAGTATGATAGATAGCTTTTCAGAATTTTCCTTGGCTAACTTCCATGGTTCTGTTTTTGCTATATAATTGTTTGTTAGGGATATTAGTTCCCATATTTTTTCAAGAATAATGTTAAACTTAAATTCATCCCATAGAGAATCCTTTTTTATTTCCGAAATTATTTTTTGAACTTCTACTGTAAAGTCCTCATCTATCCATTGAGGCTTTATTTTTCCCCCCATGTATTTTTCATTCATTACAATAAAACGATTTATAAGATTACCCAAATCATTAGCAAGATCATTGTTTATTCTTCTTATGATTGCCTCTTCTGAAAAGTCTCCATCTAAGCCAAAGGAAACTTCACGGAAAAGGAAGTATCTGAAAGCATCAACACCATATTTTTCTACAACCTCATAGGGATTTACTACATTCCCGAGAGATTTTGACATTTTTGCTCCCTTTACAGTCCACCAACCATGGGCAAATATATTTCTTGGAAGGGGTATCTCAAGAGCCATTAGCATTGTTGACCAGTAAACAGTGTGGGTTATGAGAATATCCTTACCTATTAAGTGATGGTTAGGGGGCCACCATTCTGTATCTTTTGGAGCAAGATATTGAAGAGCTGAATAATAATTAATTAATGCATCAAACCATACATAGGTAGTATAATTTTCATCAAAGGGAAGAGGAATTCCCCACTGTAGTCTCTGCCTTGGTCTTGATATACATAGGTCTCCAAGGGGTTTATTTTTAAGGAAGGACAGTACTTCATTTTTTCTTGTTTCAGGAAGAATGTATGAAGGATTTTTTTCAATATGGGCAATCAAATAATTTTGATACTTTGACATAAGGAAAAAATAGTTTTCCTCTTCGATAAATTCAACATCTCTTCCACAATCAGGACATTTTCCTTCTATTAAATCTTTTACAGTCCAAAATCTCTCACAGGGTGTACAATACATGCCGGAGTACTTTCTTTTTTCTATTTCTCCTTTATCATAGAGTTTTTGAAGTAGCTGTTGAACAATTTTTTTGTGTTCTTCATCAGTTGTTCTTATGAAAGCATCATTTTGTATGTTTAGTACCTTCCATAGGTCTTTAAAATTTTCAACCATAATGTCAGCATGCTCCTTTGGAAGTCTACCTCTTTCACGAGCTGCCTTTTCAACTTTCTGTCCATGTTCATCAGTCCCAGTCAAAAAAAATACCCTTCTACCTCTAATTCTCATGTATCTTGCAAGTATATCTGCGGATAAGGTTGTATAAGCATGTCCAATGTGAGGGATGTCATTAACATAATAAATTGGCGTTGTAATATAAAATCCCTTATTTTGACTCATTTTTCCCTCCCCGTGATTCCTCAAATATTTCATCTTCAGCTCCTTTAAGAATATGAGAAATTCTTTTTATTTCAGGTTCCTTTTCATCCTGAGTTATTATTTCTTCATCTACAATTTCTTCTATTTCGCCAAAATATTCATATCTTAAGCAACATTTAAGTCTTCCACAAACACCAGAAAGTTTTGATACATTTAAGGTAATTTCTTGTTCTTTTGCCATTTTAAGCGAGATTGGTTTAAAAAAGCTTATATATTTTTTACAACATATCTCCATTCCACAGACACCTATTCCGCCCAGAAATTTAGATTCATCTCTTACACCAATCTGTCGCATTTCTATTCTTGTTTTAAATTTGGATGCTAAATCTTTAACCAATTCTCTGAAATCAATTCTACCCTCTGCAGTAAAGTAAAAAATTATTCTTCTTCTGTCAAGGGCACACTCAACTACAAGAAGTTTCATAGGAAGTTTTCTTTCTTTTATTTTTTCAAGGCAGAAATCCTTTGCTTCTTTTTCAAGAATAAGATTTTTTTCAAAATTTTCAATATCTTCATCTGTTGCAATTCTTATTACAGGTTTAAGAGAATCTATATTATCTTGAAAGATAGCTAAAACTGACCCAATAGTAAGTCCAAAATCACCCTCTACTACTACTTTATCCCCCTTTTGTATTTCTTCTATGTTGGTAAAATAACGATAAACTTTTCCAAAAGGTCTTAATCTGACATAGACTATTTTACTCATTTAAAACTCTCCTCATAATTTGATTTATATAGTTCCATAATATCGATTTATTCAGGTTTAAATCTACATTTTTCCTAATATTTTGTAATTGTTCATAACAAATAAAGAGTTCTTCTAATGTAATATCTTCTCTATAAAAACTTTTTTCAAAGGAAAAATAGGTTGCAGTCTCATCACCGAAAAGTTTTTGACATATTCTATCTCTTAACATTATAAAAACAAAATCAAGCCACCATTTTAAATCTTCATTATGCTTCCATGGTGATTTTTTAATTTTATTAAAATTAAGGGTCTCTTTAAAATCTTGTATCTTTCTCAGTATATCCATTGAAATAAAAAGTCCTGGTCTTCCCATTGCAAACTTAATAAGTTCTTCCTTGAGAGATTCTTCCCTTTCGCTTTTGCTTTTTGTCACTCCGAGGTTTTCAATACCCTGAGGCGTCGTACTAAGGTTTAAGCCGAAGGAACTAATTCCGATTATAGAAGAAGGAGGAGATTCTTCGCTTCGCTCAGAATGAAATGGAGAGGTTTTATCAGAATGACAAAATGGGATTTTATCAGAATAGCATAGAGTTTGATTGTTGTTTATGAATCTGCGAATTGCCTCTTTAGAGAGAGGATTGAAAAAAACTTTAAATGTTCTCGATACAAGGGCCTCAGGTAAAGCATCAATGTTTTGACAGGTCAGTATGAGCACATTATTGGGAGGAGGTTCCTCAAGGGTCTTTAACATTGCATTTGCTGCGTATTGATTCATTTTTTCAGCATTTTTTATTATTACTACTTTATATTTACCTTCAAGGGATTGAAGGGATACAAATTCTTCCAAATCTCGAATATCATCAATTATAATAGTATCCTTTTCTGCAGTGATAATTTTAAGATCTGGATGAATCCCCTTTTCTATTTTTTTACAGGATTGACAAGAATCGCAACTATCAAAATTATCATTATTAAGGCAGTTTAAAGCCTTTGCATACTCTATTGCTGTTGTAGTTTTACCAATATATGGTTCACCTATGAAAAGAAAAGCAGAGGGAATCCTTTCTTTTTTTATTGTTCCTTGAAGAATTCTGATAGCCCTTTCTTGAGAGACAATTTTCTTAAAACTCATTTTTAAAATACTTTTAATTTTGCTTTTACTTTTTCGTATATTTCCTTTGCTATTTCATTTATTGATTGGGTAGCATCAATAATAATAAATCTATCTGCCTCTTTTGAGGCAAGTTCTAAAAAACCCTCTCTTACTCTATTGTGAAAAGAAATCTCTTCAATTTCAAATCTGTCTTTTTTATTAATTTTTTTATTTCTTGAAAGACCGATTTCTACTGGTAAATCTAAAAGTATAGTTAAATGGGGTTTGAATTCATTTAGTAAAAATTTATTTAGTGTATTGATCAAATCTAAGGAAATACCTCTTGCATATCCTTGATAAGCCAAGGTTGAATCTGTAAATCTATCAGATATAACTATAAATCCTTCATTAATTAATGGCTTTATTTTTTCTTCTACATGCTGAATTCTATCTGAAAAATATAGTAAAAGTTCGCTAATTGAATGGATTTTCAATTTTTCATCTAATAACAAATATCTTAATCTTTTGCCTAATTCAGTATCGCCAGGCTCAAAGGTATACATAACTTTTAATCCATTCTCACGTAGTCTTGCCTCAAGAAGTTTTGCCTGAGTTGATTTTCCTGAACCTTCTATTCCCTCAAAGGATATAAAAATTCCCTCTGTCATTTAAAATCTACTTTTCAAACTTTTAAGAATACTGCAGACTCTGAGGGAGTCTTTTTCATCAAGGGAGCCCATCCCGCAAGATGGTGTAAGAAGGGATTTTTGATAAATTAAGGGAATTTCTTTCCCAATCTCTTCTATTTTTAACAAGGCTGTTGTGATTATTTTTTCGTCATTTAATTCCCTTAAATCATCCGTTGTTGGTACAAATCCCCATGCTATGTATCTGTCTTTTGTGAGAAAATTATTAATTTCTTCTTTATAGATTTTTAAAAAATCAAAGAAGAAATAGGCATCAAAGCTTAATATGTCTATACTTAAATTTAAAATCTCTCTCCAGTCAGCCCTTCCACAGCAGTGAAGCCCTACTTTAGTGCCTAAGTTTTTAATATAAGAAGCTAACTCCTCTATAAGTCTTATTGCCTCTGCCTGCTCTACTGAAATATAAGCTGAAGTACCCAATGTCTGAAGTATTGGTTCATCTATAAAAATTATTACATTTTCTGAGAAGGTTTTTAAAAAATTAAACTGCCAATTAGCCTTTGCTTTTAAATGCATTAGTATAAGTTCTCTTAAAGTTTCGTCAAAATAAACTGGCTTTCCTTCTTCGTCTTTAAGAGAAAGGGAAAAAGTTAAAGGACCTGTAATTTGACCCTTGAATATTTCAACTTTTTTAGTCCTTAAGATTTCCCTCATTTTATAAATTCCACTGGCAAATTCTTTACTGATAGGTGATTCCGTGTGTTCAGAATAGTTTATAAGCCACTCTGTAATTAATTCCTCGTCCTTTTTTAAATAAAATTTGTCACCTTCAACTACAATACCTAAAAAGCCTTCAGAAAATTGAGGAATCATCAATTCCTTTGATGAGTATTTTGGAAGTTGAGGCCAGAAGGGTATATCAAAGGAGCTAATAATCAACTCACAGGCTTCAAAAGATTCTCTATGAGGCATGCTTCCGATACCAGTGGTGCTGAAAGGTTTAATCACCCCTAATTACTCCCTTTTACTCAATTTCTTAAGTATTTCAGGATACTCCTTTGAAAAATCAGGAAAAACTCTTTTTAAAAAAAGCTTGATTGCTTTAATTTCAAGGGTAACATCATTAAGTTTATCTATCTGTTTATTTATTTCAGTAACTTTATCAGAAAGAATCTTAATTTCTTCCTCTATTAAAGCAATCTTTTCTTTTAAATTAATCAATTCTTTCATAAGCCTTCCTTTTATTTATTTCTTCTTAATGCTCTCATTTTTTTGCGGAGTTTTCTGTATTTGTGCTTTTTAATCTTTTTCTTCCTCCACTTAAGAACACTTCCCACTCTATTCACCTCCTTTATTTTTTATGGTTTCTATGAAAGCTTCAAACCAAAGCTCATTTACCGTTGAATTAATTCCATCAAAGGCAAGGGATACTACAGGTATATTGTAATCTCTTTGAATAAATCTTAATAAAGAAGTTACAATTGCACCTGGCATACATCCAAAGGGCATTGTGTTTATTAATCCGCTTGCTCCTTTTTTAATCAAATCTATACTTTTACCTATACTCAAAACGGTTTCTCCTTCAAAACTATCAGGAACATAAGGTGAGGCAAATTTAAAAATTTCCTTAATTGAAGGTTCTTTGATAAAGTTTAATTCTCCTTTGAAATTTTTCAAAAATTTCTTTTCAACCCTCCACTGGAAAAATTTATTAATAAGAATTTTTATAATAGCAGATTTATCCTTTTTTATCAAGGCTTTTCTAAAAGCTATTTTATTAACATAGTGAATCCACTCTTCAATAGGTGTTAAATAAACTTCTACTCCTAAGGATTCAAGCCTTTTTATCAGGTTTTCATTAGAAAAGGCATGGGAACGAACAAATATTTCTCCTACAATTCCTATAAGTGGTTTTTTATCTTTATATTTCGGAATATTCTCAAAATCCTTTCTCATATTTTTCAGTAAAGTATCAAAGTCAACATTTTTACTTTTTAAGGCTTCGAAAATTTTTTGAAGATACTGTTCATACAAAGCTTCTGTTTCTCCCTTGTTTTTTTCATAGGGTCTGCACTGAAGAAGTAGTTTTGTGAAGATTCCGTAAGCAACAATTCCTTGCCAGGCTCTTAAAGAAAATTCACCGCCTGCAATATTTAAATCTTTATAAAACTGAGCATCCTGCTGAGGTGAATAGACAGGAACATTTTCAAATCCCAATTTCTTAAGCATCATTCTATGGGAGATGTTGTACTGTCCAAATCTGCAGGGACCTGCTCCAGAAGGCATAAAAAAAGCAGTTTTTTCGGGATTGAAATCCTTTGAATATACAATTTTTAGCATATCTCCAAGAGTTACAACATAGGGGAAGCATTCTCCGCCACAGACATGTTTTCTTGCAAGCTCGATAGAAGTTTTATCTGAAGGAGGCATAACCTCTGCATCAATTCCACAATAATTAAAAGCTGCCTTCAAGGCAAAGGCATGATCAGACATTCTTGGAATGAATATTGTTCTCTTTGATAGATCAGAATTTGAACTTTTTGATAACAGAGGTAAAAATATTGGTTTTTCAATTGTTTTATCATCCTTTCTGCTTTTAATACTATCAATAAATGCCTCCAACCTTGTAACAATACCTGCATCGGCACTGTGTTCATCGATTTCTAAAATAAGATAGGGATGTTGACCCATTTCTTCCTTGAAATAATTGATTATGAAAGAATCAGGACCGCAGGAAAAATTTGTGATAAAAACAGGATAGAGGGAGTCTAATTTTTGAATGAATTTTGTTGCTTTTATAATTCTTTGTCCTGAACGCCAATAAAGATTGCTCCATGTATCTTTTATGTTAATATTTTCAAAGGGGAGCATATCAAAAGGTATTGGAAGAACTCCTATTTTTGTTAGTTTCCCCGATATATCAAGGCTTACTGCCTTATCAAAGGAATTGTAAGCTCTTCCAATAATAACAGCAGTAGCAACTTGACCAAGAGTTTTTTCCTTTGAAAGCTCAAGTAACTTTAATCCTTCTTTTTGTAATTTAGTAACAAATTCTTTTTGTTTTTCCCTTGCAATATCTATTTTTGTGTCTAAGTTTTTTAAGTGAACAATTTCTTTGAAAACATTTTGAAGTTCCTTTTTCAAGTAATCAAAACCCCTTGAAAAATCAATCCTTGGTATAATTATTTTTATTTTTTCCTTTTTAAACATTCCTCTACTTACATAGGGAATTGTCTGGACAAGAGGACAGGCAAGACCTCTTTCATATTCATCATAAAGATTTAAATTTATAAAGCTTGGGAGAAAAATTAAATCTACACCCTTTTCAACTAAGTCAACTATATGTCCATAGGCTACTTTTAAGGGGAAACATGCTTCAGATAGGACTTTTTCAGTACCTTTGTTAATTATCTCCTTATTGGTTTTTCCTGATACTTTAACATTAAATCCAAGCTCCCAAAGAAGTGTACTCCAGAAGGGAAGTTGTTCGAGAAAATAAAAAACATAGGGAATTCCTATTGTAGGAGCCTTTCTATTATTATATTTTTCTTCGTATTCTTTATGGACTTTCCAGAGAAGCTTTTCTCTAATGCTGACAGGGTCAACTAAATCTATATTTTTAGCATCCTTTTTTTCATATTTTTCGCATCTACCTCCATAAAAGAGATAACTTTCCTCTCCCTGAACTTTTACTCTATTAATCTCACAGTAATTTGCACAACTTTTACATTCAAAGGAAGAAATTTTGTATTCTTTATCTTTTATAACAAATCCTTTGAATTTGCTCACCTTACCATTTTTCATCACATCTTTAGCAATTATGGCAGCACCAATTGCTCCCATTACCTCATGATTTGGAGGAATTATTAATTCAAAGGAATCACCAATTTTGCTTTTTAAAAAGTTTTCAAAGGCAGAGATAACAGCTTTATTAAAGGCTACTCCACCTTGAAAGAATACTTTTCTTCCAATTGATTTTCCTGAAACAACCCTGTTTATATAATTTTCCACTATGCTATAACAGAGTCCTGCAACAATATCTTCTTTTTTTGCTCCTTTATGAAGATTTATGACAAGAGAGTTTTCCATAAATACAGTGCATCTTTCTCCCAGCCTACAAGGTTTCTCCGAAGAAAATGCAAGATTTTGGAACTCTTCAAGGGTTACTCCGAGTTTATCAGCCTGTTCTTCAATAAAGGAACCTGTTCCTGCTGCACAGGCTTTGTTCATTTCAAAATCTATTACTTTACAATCCCTCAGACGAATATATTTTGAGTCCTGTCCACCAATTTCAAAAATTGTATCAACTGTTGGATCATAATGAACAGCTCCACGGGCATGGGCAGTAATTTCATTTTTTACTACATCTGCTCCTACAAAGTCTGCAATCATATAACGACCTGAACCAGTTACACCTACCCCTTTTATTACAATTGATGGAAATTTTTCTGAAATTTCTCTTAGACCTCTTTTTACTGCATCAATAGGTTTTCCTGCGGTAGGAAGATATTTTTTTATAAGAAGGTTTCCCTCTTCATCTAATAAAACAATGTTGGTGCTAACTGAACCAATGTCTATTCCAAGATATGCTGAAGGAGGAGATTCTTCGCTTCGCTCAGAATGACAGAGTAAGGGTAACTCAGAATGAAAGTGTGATGGTGGCTCAGAATGACAGAGTAAGGGTGGCTCATAAGATATTTTAGGAGGTTTAAGAGGAGGTAGTCCATATTCAATCTCTGTTTTTATTTCACAGAGTTTTTCAATTACTTTTTCATTTAAATAAACCTCTCCTGAAAAGCCCTTTAAGGCTGCACCTATTGCACCAGTGACCTCAAAATGCTCTGGCACAAGAATTTCATTTATCCCAAGAATTTTCTTAAAAGCCTTTATCATGCCTTTGTTAGCAGCAACTCCACCTTGAAAGGCAACTACTGGCTCAATTTCTCTTCCTTTAAACATTGTAGCCTTAAAATTTCTTGCAAGGGCAAAACACAAGCCAGCAATTATATCCTCTATAGGTGTTGCAATCTGTTGTAGATGAATCATATCCGATTTGGCAAAAACACTGCAACGACCTGCGATTTTTGAAGGCCTTGAGGATTTTGTTGCAAGTTCACTGAATTCTTCTATGCTTAATCCGAGGCGTTCTGCCTGTTGTTCAAGAAAAGAGCCTGTTCCAGCAGCACAGATGCTGTTCAATGAAAAATCTTTTATTCTGCCTTCAATATCAAGAAAAATAAGTTTTGAATCCTCTCCACCAATTTCAATAATTGTTCTTACTTGGGGATAGAAAAAAGATGTTGCAGTAGCTTGGGAGACAATTTCATTTACATAGGGAGCAGAAACCTTTTTAGCAATAAATCTTCCGCTTACTCCTGTGAAACATATTCTTAAGTTTTTATAAATCGAAAAAATTTCTTTTAAAAGGACCGATACTATTTCACCGGGTTTGCCAAAATGTTTCAAATATCGTTTTTCAATGAGATGCCCTTCTTTATTTATAATTGCAATCTTGGCTGTTTCACTTCCTACATCAATTCCAAGGGAAAGATTAGAATCCATATTCATGCCATCTTTTTGTGACAAGCTCTTTTATTTCCTTTGCTTGAGTAATTTCCTCAGGCCAGTCTCTCATCATTCCTTCTTCACGCATTTTACGGGTTGCATCAATTCCCATTTTACCACCAAATCTTGGAAAACTTGAAGCATGATCAAGTTCATCAACAGGACCTTCAGAAATAATTACATCTCTTCGCCAGTCTACATTATTGAGTACTTTCCATGCTGTTGTTGATAAATCTTGAACATTTACGTCTTCATCTACAACAATTATAAGTTTTGAAAAGCTCATCTGACCCATGCCCCATAGTCCGTGAATGATTTTTTTTCCTTGTCCTGGATACTGCTTTTTTATTGATATAATTGCAGCATTGTGGAATACTCCTTCCATAGGAAGATTTATATCCCTTATTTCAGGAAATTGCATTTTTAAAAGGGGTAGAAAAATTCTCTCTGTTGCTTTACCCATATAACAGTCTTCCATTGGAGGTTTACCAACAACTGTTGCAGGATATATCGGATTTTTTCTATGGGTAATACAAATGATATGAAAAACAGGAAATTTATCTACTGGGGAGTAAAAGCCTGTATGATCTCCAAAGGGACCTTCATCTCTTAATTCATCAGGGTCAACATATCCTTCTAAGACTATTTCTGCATTAGCCGGAACTTCTATATCACAGGTAATACATTTTACCATTTCAACGGTTTTCCTTCTTAAAAATCCTGCAAAAACCATCTCATCAATTCCATAGGGAAGGGGTGCTGTAGAAGAATAAATCACAGCTGGGTCACTGCCAATTGCAACTGCTACAGGCATTCTTTTACCGAGTTCTTTATATTTTCTGTAGTGCACTGCCCCATCTTTATGAATATGCCAATGCATTCCAGTTGTTCTTTCGTCATAGACATGCATTCTATACATTCCACAATTTTGAATCCCTGTGTCAGGGTCACGAGTAAAGACGATTGGAAAAGTTATAAATCTGCCTCCGTCATTAGGCCAGGTTTTTAAAATCGGGAGTTTATTAAGGTCTGGTTCATGATTTATTACTTCCTGACAGGGAGCTTTACTTACTCTTTTTGGAAGATATTTACTTACTTCAATTAATTCAAAAAGTGCCTTAATCTTATCCTTGAAAGTCTTTGGCGGGCTTTGGTGTAAAAGCTGTTCTATTCTTTTTCCAATATCATCAAGGCTTTCAACCTCAAGGCTAAGGCACATTCTTTCAAAGGAGCCAAATATATTTGTAACAACCGGAATTTGTGATCCCTTTACTTTTTCAAAAAACAGGGCTTTTCCACCATTAGGACTCTTGCACATTCTATCAGTAATTTCGGCAATTTCAAGGATAGGGTCTACTTCTACAGTAACCCTGTGAAGTAATCCTTTTTTTTCGAGAACTTGTAAGAATTCTCTTAAATCATTGTATGCCATATAGAAATATTATCTCTGTATATCTTATGATAAGTCAATTACCACCTTTGTATTCTTTTTTGGAAATTCTTAATATGAAACTCTTCAACTTTGCCAAAGGTCAGGGTGCAAGAAAGGAACTGAGCACTATTTTGAGCGCCGGCAAAGAATTCCGTCTAAATTTGAATAAAAATCCAATGCTGTGTTACTCTTTTTTTAAAGTATTAAATTTTAAATAATAAAAGGAGGATACATTGGACGAATTAATCAAGGCACTGATTCTTGGAATTATTCAAGGGATTACAGAGTTTCTTCCAATAAGTAGCACTGCCCATCTTGTTATTACTCCATGGATTTTTGGATGGAGTGGTGTTCTGAACTCTTTGAGTTTTGATATTGCTGTTCATGTTGGCACTTTATTTTCTCTTCTTTATTGTTTCTGGAGAGACTGGATTGATATTCTTTTTAAAGACAGAAAAATGCTTGTTTATTTAATAATCGGAACAGTACCTGCTGTTGTTGCAGGTTTAGCCTTCCATGATTTAATAGAAAGCTCTCTAAGGCATCCTTTGATTATTGTTTTTACCCTTGTTACAGTTGGAGTATTGATGCTAATTTCTGAAAAAGTTAGTAAAAGAAAACGTGACTCCATTACTATTTCCGATGCAATTATAATTGGAATAGCTCAGGCAATAGCCCTTATTCCTGGTGTATCTCGTTCTGGAATAACTATTACAGCAGGACTTTTTAAAGGACTTAAAAGGGATTACGCTGCAAAGTTCTCCTTTTTACTTTCTACTCCTGCAATAGCTGGAGCTGCAACCTTTGATTTTTATAAATCCCTGAATTTTGGGTACTCCTATGACTACTCTATCTTTCTCATAGGATTAATCTCTGCTGCTATTACAGGAGTAATTGCAATCAAATTTCTTCTTAATTTCTTAAAAAAATATCCTTTAAACCTTTTCATATATTACCGATGGGTTTTAGCAGGAGTGATTTTTTTGTTATATTCTTTTAGAAGCTAATGGAAAAAAAAATAGCAGATAGAAAGATTAAAAAAATTGCTTATTACAGAAAGCCTAAATCAATAAAGAAGCATTCTAAGAGTTTTTCTACCTCAGATGTCTTTAAATCAATTTTGTTAATTGCCTTTGCCATATACCTTGCTGTAAGTCTATTTAGCTACTACTATCTTGACCCCTCCCTTTTAACCTATACAAAAGCAAATCCTCTAAATCACGGAGGCATAGTAGGTTCCTATCTGTCTGACATAATACTTAGTATTTTTGGAATAGGGGGCTTTTTACTCCCGCTATTGATTCTTTTTTCTGGAATAAGAAGATTTATTGGCAATCCAATGGAGGTTATAAAGCTACCCTGGTTTCTTATAATGCTTTTTTCCCTTTCTGTTATGTTGGAACCTCTAAGAAAAAAAGTTGAATTTTATATAAAGCTTCCAGAGGGATTATCTTTAATTGCCTTTTACGAGAGTGAAAAATTCATATCCCTTACAGGAACTTATATTTTATGGTTTTCTGTTCTCATTGCATCAATTATTTTAGTAAAACCCGAAATAATAAGAAGAAAAAAAGAGGAAACTCCTTTAGATTCTGAGACTTCTTCGGAAATTAAAGTAGTCAAGGTCTCAAAGCCAGAATCTGCACTTAAAGAACCTCCAAAGATTTTAAAGAGTAAAGATATAGATGAAAAGCAAAAAATTGAAGCAGAACATAAGGGATTTCTTGTACCACATCTCTCCTTGCTTAAGATTGAAAAAACAGAAGATATAATTTCAAAGGATGAAATAATTGCTTCAGCAAAAAGCATTGAAGCCAGATTTTCTGAATTCGGTATTCATGGCAGTATTAAAGAAGTTCATCCCGGACCTGTTGTTACCATGTATGAATTTGAGCCAGCAAGTGGAATAAAACTCAGCAAAATAATAACCTTAAGTGATGAACTTGCCCTTTCCCTTAAAGCCCAGAGCATAAGAATATATCCAATTCCTGGTAGATCAGCCATCGGAATTGAAGTCCCCAATAAAAAACGTCAGATTGTAAGGCTTGGGGAGATTATCTCCTCAGAAAAATTTCAGAATTCTTCATCCTATCTTACTCTTGCTTTGGGCAAAGACATCTATGGAAATCCTGTTGTAACAGACCTTGCAAAGATGCCACATCTTTTGGTTGCAGGAGCAACAGGTTCAGGTAAAAGTGTTTGTTTAAATACAATGATACTGAGTCTCCTATACAAAGCAACTCCCCATGATGTAAGATTACTTCTTATTGACCCTAAGCTTCTTGAACTTTCAATCTATGAAAATATTCCCCATCTTATGTATCCTGTAATCACAGAACCAAAGGAAGCCTCAGAGGCATTGAAAAAAGTCATTGTTGAAATGGAAAGAAGGTATAAACTTTTTGCCTCCCGTGGATTCAGAAACATAGAAAGCTTTAACCAGTCAGTTACAATTGAAGAAAAGATCCCATATATAGTTGTATTTATTGATGAATTTGCAGACTTAATGTTTACAGCACCAACAGAAGTAGAACAATCAATTACCCGTATTGCCCAGATGTCAAGGGCATCGGGAATTCATCTTGTTGTAGCTACACAAAGACCAAGCGTTGATGTAATAACAGGAATAATAAAAGCAAATTTTCCTGCAAGAATTGCCTTTCAGGTAAGCTCCCGCATTGATTCCCGAACAATACTTGACACACAGGGAGCTGAGAAACTTCTTGGAATGGGGGACATGCTCTTTATGATTTCAGGAGTAAAAATAATAAGAGTTCACGGTGCCTATGTAAGTGAAGAAGAGGTAAAATCAGTCACTGAATATCTTCGTAGTCAGGGTAGTCCTGATTATTCCCTTTTTGAATCTATAGAGATACCGGAAAACAAAAAGGACAATGGTAAAAAACAGGAAACAGAAAGGGATGAACTTTTTGAACAGGTTATCGAATATGCAACGCAGACAGGTGAAATATCCATATCCCTTATACAGCGGAGATTCAAGATTGGTTATAATCGTGCAGCACGGATAATGGATTTACTTGAACAGGATGGGTTTGTTGGTCCTCCTCAGGGTGCAGGCAAACCAAGAAAATTTTTGGGAAGATGATATCTAAACAGCTCTTAATGAATGTAAATTGTCTTAGTTTACCTGACTTTGACAGCTAAAGGATAAAATTAGGCTCTTCATTTTTATAATCTATTGATTTTTCTGAAAAAAATTTTTTCGCCACTTATCTTTTTTTATTTTTGTAGTAACATTAAAGTATTAGATT
>Ga0308406_1000035_pt1 | contig 83613 bp, 69 predicted proteins | sample HotsprSampleMSe1_FD_203474 | JGI IMG/M metagenome (GOLD analysis project Ga0308406, IMG submission 203474) | Hot spring phototrophic mat microbial communities from Mushroom Spring, Yellowstone National Park, Wyoming, United States - 20060911_MSe1 ...
ACCCACGCTACCGCTACCTGCCGATTGACACCAAGTACTTCCCCGACTTGGAGCTATCAATTGTTGCCTTGTTTGACCACCTTGACGAAGCGCTGGACGGCTGGCTCATCAAAAGTGAAAACTACCAAGCACTAAACGCTATTCTGCTAAAGTTCGGAGAACGAGTTCAGTTAACTTACATCGATCCACCGTTTAACCTGGGGCAGTCCGATCAGTTTGTGTACCACACTAACTACAAGGATGCGACCTGGGCAACTTTGCTGGAAAATCGCTTGGTGCTTTGTAAGAAATTAACTTCTGAAAAGGGTTGTGTATTCGTTCGATGTGACTACAACGGCAACTGGATTGTAAGAAGTATAATGAATCACATATTTGGGTACGATAATTTCAGAAACGAAATAATCGTCAGTCGTGGTGCGCCCAAAGCGGGACTAACTTCTCAATTTGAGGAAATCCGTAGTCTTGCTGTAGCATATGATGTTTTGTATTGGTACTCAAAAGGCAAACAAACTCGGTACCGTCCCTTTCTGAAGGAGGCTTCTCAGCAGCAACGTAATTCTGGTAGATGGACGGCTTTTGACAAGGGAGAGACGTATGACAGACCGACAATGAGGTACGAAATACTTGGAGTAAGCTTGCAGGCAGGACAGTGGAAGTGGAAGAAAAGCCGCGCAGAAAAGGCAGTTCAGAATTACATGAAATATTTGGAAATGGCAAAACAAACAGGAGAGACCTTGGAAGAGTACTGGAATCGCACGGGGCGTCAACTCGAATTCATCAGAAAGAGTGAAACAGGCAAAATTCAGTACTGGGTGGAACCACGCGATGAAGTTTTCATCGACAACAACTGGCTAGATATTCCTGGATATTCGTCTGCTACAGGATTCCAAACTGAAAACTCAGAGTCACTGTTAAAACGCATTATAAGAACACTCTCGAATGAAAGAGACCTAGTCATTGATTTCTTTCTCGGTTCTGGAACTACTGTGGCAGTTGCCCACAAGCTGAGGCGCAAGTGGATTGGCGTAGAGATGGGCGAGCATTTCTATACGGTTGTCCTGCCGCGTATGAAGCGGGTGCTTTTCTACGACAAGTCGGGCATCAGCAAAGAGAAGGATGTCAAGGAACGGTACAACGAGCAGAATGCAGGTGGCTTCTTCAAATACTATGAACTCGAGCAGTTTGAAGATGCCTTGCGTCGCACGCGCTACTTGGAAGACGACCTGTTCACACCCCCTGCAAACGAAGACCCCTGCCAATACCTCTTTATGCGCGACCTGAAGATGCTGGAGGCGTTGGAGGTGAACCTGGAACAGGGCACGGTGCAGGTGGACTTGAGCAAGCTGTACAAGAACATCGACCTGCCGGAAACCCTCTCAAATCTCACAGGCAAGTGGATACGGCGCATCTACCCAGACCCGAACGACTCGCGCGTGCCTGCCGCCGTCGTATTCACTGATGGCGAACAGGTAAGCTTGAGTGCTCTGGACTGGCGTATGATTCGACCGCTGGTCTGGTGGTAATGCTTGAATAAGCGAAGGAGGTTCGTATGAAAAAAGACGAAATAATCACCTATCATCCAGATGAGAAAACTTATGACATGCTCGTTTATCAAGCGGTCAATTATGCGGTCATTTCGTCACCCATTACAGTCAACAGAATGAACATAGACGATGTTTCGGAGAGAATACAAAACATCGCAAAGGGAAAGCTCGCAGAAATGCTTTTTGTCGAGTATTGCAACGAAAGTGGTGTAGGTATAAGTACAGAGGAATGCACTACACCCTTTTACCAAGTGGACAGAAGAGATTTCTTGCTCGGCGATTTTGAGTGTGATATAAAAAACAACTTTTTTTGGAACACTGGTACTCAATCCCCCATTGAAGAATTAATCATTAAATTTCCAGCGTTGGTTCCGAATAGATGGGAGGGTGATCAGTGGAGCAAACGCAATGAGTCTTACTTTGGCAAAAGGGTCATGTTCATCTTTACTTTTATGCAAGCTGGATACCTAAAAGATGGAGATCGCGTTGACGGCATACTGAGTATAGATCTTAGCAAATCACAGAAAGAATACCTAATACAGCTTACAAAGCGCTATCAAGGGAAACCACAAGATAAAGAGCCATATACCCCAGAAGAGTTCTGGAAAGAATTTGGTCAGGTAAAGTTTATCATCACTAAACGGTCGCCACTGTATATCACTGCATACGCGACGAGTGAACATTTTCATCTCTTTCGTGATACCGATGGTCGACATGTAAGTCATCATTATCAGCAGAATCCCTTCCAGAATTGGTATGAGCAAACGCCAAGAGGCGCAAAGTTTTTAGGTGGTGCAATATTCACAAGGATAAAAAATGCCACCTGTCCGATTGTGCTGCTCCCACCATTCAAGGAATTCGTGGATAGTCCAAACCCGTAGGAGGCAATTTATCTGATGCGACATGGCTTATTCTACAGCACACTGTGGATTCGGCGCATCGACCCAGACCCGAACGACCCGCGCGTGCCTGTGCGGCGGTCGAGTTCGCTGACGGCGCGCGGGTAGAATTGCGCTCGCTGGAGTGGCGTCGAATAAAGCCGCTGATTTGGTGGTGACCGCTATGCAGGAAGTTGTTGCGCAAGCGAAAGCGATTATCCACGAAGTGGTGGAGCGTGTGGGGTATCGTGTGCTTCGTATCCTGCTCTTTGGCAGTCGTGCACGCGGCGATGCACGCCCCGACAGCGACTGGGACTTTTTCGTGATCACTGATCGCGAACTGACCCGTGCGGAAAAGCAGTCGATTCAGACGGAGCTGAGCCTTCGCTTTGCCCAGCTTGGTTTTTACGCGGATGTTGTCTTCCAGTCGGATGCGCTGACGGAGGCTCGCAAGGGCAACACGGGCTTTCTCACCTACTACGCGCTCAAGGAGGGAGTACCTATTTCACGGGCAGGAGGTCCCGCGCACGCATGACATCGCCTTCCTTATTATGCGCTGCGCCCAGATAGACCCCGAATTCCAGCAACTTGTTGGATGGGGTGTCCCATCCCTGACCACTTACGCTGTCGAGGTGCGCTACGATACCCCGCTTTTCCCCAGCATAGCGGAGACCGAGCACGCCGTTGCTTTGGCGGAACAGGTGCGCAACTTCGTTCGCGCGAAACTCAGCGAAAAAGGTTACGGGGGTAACTCCTGATGCGAATCTACCTACAATCCATGGTCGAGGGCACTCCTGACAGCATGCTGCCCCAAGCGTGGGTAGACCACGATTTCGGATTCTTCTCCCACGCAAAACGCCTGTATGACTACCAGCAGCAAGCCCTGCGCAACGCGCTCAAGGCGTTGTGGAAGTATTACGAACACTTTGGCGACTATCAGCAGGGCGAAACGGACGACGCCAACCGTCAGCGTAAGCAGCGATTGTGCCAGTGGTATCGTGACAACGGGCTTTCGGAAGACCTATCCATAGAGCCGAAATCCACCTTTGCTGACTTGCTCCGAGAGTATTACGCCGATTATATCGACGCGCAGACGGGCAAAATCGCCTACGAAGCCTTCATTAACCGCATGGGCTTCTGGATGGCGACGGGCAGCGGCAAGACGCTGGTGATTGTGAAGCTGGTTGAGCTGCTGGGGCGGCTTCGGCGCATCGGCGAAGTGCCTCCCTGCGACATCCTCTTCCTCACCCACCGCGACGACCTCATCGAGCAGCTCAAACGCCATGTAGATGAGTTCAACGCCAGCCACAGCGACGCGCTGATTGTGCTGCACGAGCTCAAAGAGTACGCCGCCGTCAAGCGCGAGCGACGCTCCCTGTTTCGCGAACACGAGATGACCGTCTTCTACTACCGTTCTGACAACCTCGGCGACGAGCAGAAGGAGAAGATTGTAGACTTTCGCAACTACGAGAACGGCGGGCGGTGGTTCGTACTGCTAGACGAGGCGCACAAGGGCGACCGCGAAGACTCCAAGCGCCAACACATCTACTCGATCCTCTCGCGCAATGGCTTTCTGTTCAACTTCTCGGCCACCTTTACCGACCCACGCGATATTGCCACTACGGTCTATAACTTCAATCTTTCGGAGTACATCCGCAGGGGCTACGGCAAGCATCTGTTGGTGCTGCAACAAGAGCTACGCGCCTTCAAAGACAAATCAGAAGATTACACAGGCGACGAGAAACGCAAGTTGGTACTGAAGATGCTGATGTTGCTGGCGTACGCGCGGAAGATGCGTGAAGAGAAGGTTGTGCCTGCTGGCAACGGACTTTACCACCGCCCCCTCATGCTGGTATTGGTCAACTCCGTCAACACACAAGACGCTGATTTGGAGCTGTTCTTCCGCGAACTGGAACAAATTGCCCGCCAGAGAGTAGATAAAACCACCTGGCAGTCAGCTAAGGATGAGCTTGGGCAAGAACTCAAACAATCGCCTGCGTTCCTTTTTGAGGACGAGCGCGTGAAAGTTGACCGTAGCGTGTGGGATGGGCTCTCGCCTGAAGACATCCGTTGCTATGTGTTCAACGCTGGCGGCTGGGGGGAGATTGAGGTTCTTCTGCGTCCCTCCAACCGTCAAGAAATGGCGTTCAAGCTCAAGGCGGCTGACCGTCCCTTCGCCCTCATCAAGATTGGCGACATCTCCGCATGGCTCAAGCAGAAACTCTCCGGTTACGAGATTGCCGAGCGATTTGATGATGAAAGCCTCTTTGCACGCCTGAACGAAGACGACTCGGACATCAACATCCTGATGGGCTCGCGCTCTTTCTATGAAGGCTGGGACTCTAACCGCCCGAATGTGCTTTGCTACATCAACATCGGCACAGGCGCGGACGCCCAGAAGTTCATTCTGCAGTCGGTAGGGCGCGGGGTGCGGATTGAGCCAATCAAAAACAAGCGCAAGCGACTGCTTCCGCTTTACAACGCAGGGGAAGTGGACAAGAGCCTCTTCCATGGAATTCAAGACGCCGTACAGCCGCTGGAAACGCTGTTTATCTTCGGCACAAACCGCCAAGCCCTGCAGAGTGTCATTGAGAACCTACAGAAGGTACAGACGACTGTTCGTGAGCAGTTGCTGGATGTTTTCGAGGTCAACCCAGAAGCGCAAAAGCATTGCCTGCTCATCCCTGTCTATAAGCTCGCCAACAGACCTCTTGCTGAGCAGCAACTCATCGCCAAGTTCGAGCTTGCGCGGGAGGAATTCGACGCGCTGCGAGCGTTTGTGCAAGGGATAGATGACCGCGTGCTGCTGGCGCTCACCGACGCCAAGCCGAAACAGGTGAAGGTCTTGCGCGATGCATTGCAGCAAAACAGCCTCTTTACCGTCAACGGGCGACGGTATGGCGACCTGCGGCGATTACTGCGCCGTGTGGTGGACTATCTCGGCGTCGCTCCTGAAGAGGTAGACGAACTCAAGCCGCTAAAAGACGAAATCCGCCACTTCAAGCACATCACCGTGAGCTTGGAGGACATCAGTGAACTAAAGCAGAAGGCGCAACTGGTAAGAGACTACCCGACCCGGATGGAGAATTTGCGAGCACAGTATGGGAGAATATCCCCAGGGGAGTACGAACAGCAGTCCCGGAAAATTAGTCAGGCAGAAAAGTTTTCACACAACGGCAAGTGCATCACAATCAGGTACATTGACCAGCACTACTACCTCCCGATTGTCCTGAGCAAAGATAGCAAGGTGGACTATATCCGCCACATCATCAAGACATCCAGTGAAGTGAAGTTTATCAGGCAATTAGAAGAGTATCTTGCTCAGCCAGATAACAAGTTTCGTGAGTTCGACTGGTGGTTCTTTAGCAAGTTAGATGAGAGCTTAGACGAAGTGTATATTCCCTACTACGACCCAAAGACAAATCGCATAGCGCGCTTCAAGCCCGACTTTATCTTCTGGCTGTGCAAAGATAACCGCTACTGGATTGCCTTTGTCGATCCTAAAGGCACAGAGCATGTGGACTACCGGCGGAAAATTGACGGCTATAGCGGTGTCTTTCTGCAGGATGGACAACTGCACCCGTTGATGTGGAACGGCAAAACTGTGACGGTACATTTGTTTTTTTACACTGATAACATAGCAAAAGTCCCAGCCTTAGATCGGCAGTTTTGGTGCAATTATGCAGGGGCATTACCAGAAAGACTGCTCGGTCAGAGCTAAAGCCGTTGCTTGCGTGGGGCAACACTACTTCAGCCGCACGTGAGGCCTCACGCTACGATCCAAACGTTACCTATGTCTCTATCTTTCTGAAGAGTTCTAGCCCGGAATAGGAGCCGGACTCTAGCTTGCCGTATAATACGCGATAGTGTATAATAATGCTCATGGAAAGCACTATAAGCACAGGCAAAAAGGCCCAACAATGCAACTGACCCACAAGATCGCTCTTTGTCCGACTCCTGAGCAAGTGGACTACTTCAAGCGTGCCTGCGGCACGGCGCGGCGTGTTTGGAACTGGGCGCTCAATGAGTGGAACAGGCAATACGCAGCAGGCGGCAGGCCAAACGCCATGGCGCTCAAAAAACAGTTCAACGCCATCAAGTACACCGACCCGCAGTGGCTCGATGAGAACGGTCGGCCTTGGTTGCAAGACATTCACCGGGATGCCCACGCCCAGCCGTTCAGGAATCTCGCCAAAGCATGGGAACGGTTCTTCGCCAAGGAGGGCAAAGAAGCGCACAAGCCACGGCTCAAGAAAAAGGGCCGTTGCCGCGACAGCTTTTACGTAGCCAACGACAAGTTCCGTCTGGTCGGTAAGACGATCCGCCTACCCAAGATCGGCGAAGTCGCCATGACCGAGGAACTGCGATTCAAAGGAAAGATACTGGGCGCAACGGTCTCGCGCACCGCGGATCGTTGGTTTGTGGCCATACAGGTCGAGGTGCCTGATGCGCAATTCTATCGGCGTCGCACGGTGCACGATGTCAATGGCATCGACTTGGGCATCAAGGCTGCCGCAACGATCTCCAGCGGTGAAGTCATCGAGGCGCCAAAGCCGCTCAAAGCAGCGCTGCGCCGTCTGGAAATCCGTAGCCGACGTCTCAGCCGCAAGCTGGAAGCCGCCAGGAAGGCAGCAGGATTTGAACGCCATGCCCGCCTGCCTGAAGGAACGCGCCTGCCGGTCTCGAACAACCGGCAGAAGTCCGCTGCGATATTGGCACGGCTCTATGCCCGCATGGCCAATATCCGAGCGGATTTCACCCACAAGCTCACGACTCGACTCTGCCGCGAAAACCAAGCGTTGGTGATCGAGGATTTAAACGTCAAAGGGATGCTGGAGAACGAGAAACTCGCCCGCGCCATCTCTGACGTGGGTTTTGGGATGTTGCGCTCGCAGTTGGAATACAAGGCCCGGCGCTACGGTACTCAGCTTACCATCGCTGATCGCTGGTATCCAAGTAGCCGACTGTGCTCCAACTGTGGCTGGAAGAACGAGGCGCTGACATTGAGAGATCGAAAATGGGTGTGTGCTCAATGTGGTGCGCACCATGACCGTGACCTCAATGCGGCGCTGAACCTGAAACGGCTGGCAACCGAAACTGCCCTACCCGTGGCGAGTCCGACCAGTAATGGCGGCGCTGCGGCGGGGACCGTCCCCGCCGTAGTCGGGAAAGTCACGCCTGTCAGATACGACGATGGTCAACAAGACACGTCGGGGCAGGAAGAGAACTGTGCGCACTTTTGCGCACATTCTTGATAGCAGAACTATAGGAAAAAGCCGCACGGTGGCTCATTTTTCACCGTGCGGCTCAAATAGTGCGGCCTAGCCAATCACCGAACTAACGCCCCTTCTCGCGCAGCGCCGCCTGCACGTCTGGCGGCAGGTTCGTGAAGAACCGCATGTTGGTTGCCCGCTCAATGTCAGCCACCGACACCCGGTAGTTTTCCCAGTTGTCATTGCGCATGCCCTGGCGGTTGGGCATATCTACTGCAATGACCTGGGTATCTTTGTTGATGCGTTCCAGATCATTGTCGCCCCGTGGGATGAGAACGACGACTTTCCAAATTCGTTCGGGGATGGCGATGTTGGCATCACCTCCCTGCCCCGGAATCCGGCCAATCTCACCGTAGCTGCCCATAATGGTGTAGGCTTCCATGTCGTTTTGGCGAATCTGGTCGCGGATGTACCGTTCCATTCGTTCCCATGGTCCCTGGTTGTTATCGGGAGCTTGAGGAAGGACGTTCGTCATCAGGAACGTACCGTCGTTGGCTGCGCGCGAAGCTGTACGGTCGGCGCTAGGGAGGTGATGCCCACGGTCATAGCCGCTGCCGGTGTAGTCAAAAGCCGTAACGCGCCGCCAGCCTTCGGGAAGCTGGTGGTCGGTGCTGTTTTCATCGAACTTGCCGCGCCCTTCGCGTCCGAGGTGCGACCGGTCAGTATGCCAGGCCACCCAGTTCGGTTTGGCATCGGCCCGGTTGTACGAAGCCGTGAACTGGTCGCGGACGATGAGGTAGTTGTTTTCCTGGCGCACATCCGGGACAGCATTCGAGGGATTGCCCAGCAGCAGCGGACTGTTGTCTGGCGGCGGCGTTGGGCGTGGGGGCGCTGGCGGTGGCGTGCGATCAGTACCCGTAACCGACAGCGACCAGCTCTGCAGCGTCCCCACATCAGCACGCTCGCGGTCTTCCACGATGAGCGTCCATTCGCCTTTGGCATCCGTTCCGTTGAAATCAGAAGGGTTGGCTGTAAAGCTGACCGTACCGTTGCCCCGTCCGCCTTCACGGTTACGCAGCGTCACTTCCTGTCCCTGGGGCGAACGCAGTTTCACCACCAGATCGCCAGCGTAGGTGTGGACAATGTTGACATCCACACGCACCCCGGTCGTCTTCAGATCGTCATTGATGGTAATCGTCGAGGTTGTCGTCTGGAAGTCGCGGATGGCCGCGTTTGGCGTGGCCGTTTGCGTCACCGTACGGCCGCCGGTTGTGGGCGGTGGCTCCGGCGCGGGACGAGTGCCGGTCAGCGCCAGCGACCAGTTGCGCAGCGTACCGACATCGCCGCCGGCACGGTCTTCGACGACCAGCGTCCAGTTGCCTTTGGTTGAAACGCCGTTGAAGTCGGATGGGTTGGCCGTGAAGCTAACCGTGCCGGTGCCGCGTCCGCCTTCACGATGGCGTAATGTGACTTCCCGTCCGTCAGGCGCGCGTAGCTTGACCACCAGATCGCCGGCATAGCTATGGGCAATGTTGACATCTACGCGCACGCCGGTCGTCTTCAAATCCTCGGTGATGGCAATCGTGGAAGTCGTTGTTTGGAAGTCACGGATGGCAGCGTTGGGGGCGGCTGAAGCCGTTACCGTCTGGGTATTGCCGGTTGTGGCAGCCGCAGACGCGGCAGCCGTTGGTGCGGCCGTGGGCGGAGCAGCCGGACGGAACATTGAGAAAAGGTTGGCACGCAGTAGGTCAGCCCGGTTGAAACCTACCCGCGCCGTGTGGGCAGCATCGAGCGAAGTCGGGCTGAATGTCGTCGGGTGTGATGTTGTCGTTTCGGAGGGCGTCGGCGCCGACTGAGGACGTGTTCGGGGAGCAATGGATTGGTCTTCCACCCGCGCACGTTGCAGACGGGAGACAAGGGCAGCGAAGGGATTACTGATGCGCGACATGACAAACCTTCCAGAGACCACAAAGGCGAATAAAAATAGGTATCGGCTTTTGGGCCGGGTGAACCCACACAGGGGACTTCCACACCACGTTATCGCCCCGGTCAGGCGCGTGTTGCGTCTGGCTAAGTCTTTTCTGGAAAAATAGTTATGCTCTTAATGAGAAGGTAAATAGGAAGTTACAAAAGGAATTTTCGTGGCATCCCAAGACACAAAAATGAAACATTTTTGAGCGCCTTATATGCGCACGCCGTACCTTGTCTTCGGGTCGGTCAGTACTGAAAGGGAAGTCAGAGGCGCCCCGAATGTCAACAGCAACATAAGACCAAATGTGCTATATGCTACTCCTCTTGAGACGTGCCTCAAGGCACTAAACCGGGAAACGAGGAAACAAACGGATGTCGCGCCGCTCGTGGCTTGCCAGGCTGTTTCTCAAGGATGAGGAAATCTACTTCTTCGGCGTCCAGCTCGTCATTCGCGCCTTCGGCGAAGACACCCTCCGCCGGCGGCTGGCCGCGGTCGTGGCCGACCCGGATGGCGATCTTCAGGATGTTGCCGCCAAGCAGCGTTACTTCAAACGCATCGTAGCCCTGCTGCTCGAACAAGAGCCCTACTGGACGCACGCCTACTGGGAATATGTCACCGGCGAAGAAGGGCAGACCATGTTTGAGGAATGGTCAGCAGAACTGGCAGCCTCCTCGGCAACCGAAGAAGAAGAAGTCGGCGACGACGTAGATCGGATGCGCCGTCTCTCCAACCGCAAGGACTACGTCGCGGCAACCATTCTGCTGCTACTGAGCGTCCCATACCCGCCCGGCGAGGCTGTCACGGACGAACGGCGCTACTGGCAACGCGAAACCCTGCGCTCGCTCGTCAATGGCATTCTGTATGTCAACCCAGAGACGATTCTGGCCGACGCCGTGTTCGTCATGCCGGGCAGTCCCGAAGACGGCCTCTCCGAGGAAGACCTCCTGACGGGCGGGTGGAGTCACCTGCGCGTCATCATGTAGTGAGTTACCCATGTTACGCTGGCCTAGTTTGCTTCTAACACTTCTGCTCTTTCCGCTAACCTTGCACAGCCTGGCGCAGGACGGCGGACGCCCGCGCCCGGTTACACCACCGCTGCCCGACCCTGGAGACGAAATCGCTATTGTCGCCGACTCGCGGGGCGTCGTCTTCAGCGTTGTGGACGAGCGCGGGCGCATTGTCTCTAACCTGCAAGCTGCCGACTTTGAGCTTTACGAAAACGGGCAGCGGCAAACGATAGACCTTTTTCGGACGAGCAACGAGCTGCCGCTGATGCTGGCCGTCCTGCTGGACACCAGCGACAGCCAGGCATCGCTTTTGCCGGCTGAAAAACGCGCCGTGGATGTGTTCTTTGATGCGTTTTTCCGCCCCGGCAAGGATTACGGCGCGCTGGTGACGTTTGGCGGCGAAGTCCATCTGGTCAACGGCCTGACCAGCCACCTCAAATCACTCAAAACTGCCCTCGGACGCATCGAACGCGAACAGCTTTTCCGCGATGAAGACAACGGCACGCCGCCCCTCGGCACGGCGCTCTATGATGCCCTTGACATCACCGGGCGTGAAATCCTCGAAGGACGCACGGCCCGGCGGGTCATCGGCAGTGGTGGTACACGCCGTGCCATCCGCCGGGCCATCTGCGTTCTGACCGACGGCCGCGACACCGCCAGCCAGCTTTCACTAGAGCAGGTAGCGGCCAGTCTGCGCCGGCGCGGCATTGTCGTTTACGCAATCGGCCTCGGTGACCGCTTCCGGTTCGGCGACGTAGACCGCGATGCCCTCGAACGACTCTGCACCGCCACCGGAGGCAAGGCCTTTTTCCCGACCGATGAAGCCGATCTGGAACGGAGCTTCAAACGCATCGTGGACGATCTCAGCGGGCAGTACATTGCCGTCTACCGTCCAACAGGGCCACCTGGCGCAGCCGCCCGGCGGGTAGTGGAAATTCGTCCCCGCGACCGGCGGCTGCGGGTCTTTTCCCAAACCGAATACAATTCCGAGTACGACACCCCATGACACACGCAACCATGCACTCCAGGATAGGCGGCTGGCGGCCGGCGCTTGGCTTGGCCCTCGGCCTTGCAGCAGCTTGTTCGGCTGCGGCTCAGCAACTCCCACCTGTGCCCCGCAGCGATGTCACTTTTCGCACCGTTACTATTCGCTACCCGTTCGACCGCGAAGTGCGCGTCCCCATGGTGGGCACCGAACGGTTCGGAGCGAATGTCAGCGGTGAAGCCATCATCGAGCGGCGTAGTACGATTACGAAAATTTCTCTAACGCTCAAACGCCTGCCCCGCCCGTCCACGGTTGGCCCGATGGCCGCCACGTACGTTATGTGGGCCGTGACGCCCGAAGGCATCTGTGACAACCTGGGCGAATACCGCAAGCGACAAAGCGACACACTTGATGGCTGGTTTGGTTCGGAAATCAGCACCACCACCCGCCACCGCAACTTCAGCCTGATTGTCACAGCCGAGCCGCACTACTTGGTTACGTCGCCTTCGCGGCTGGTCGTAGCCACTAACGCTGAAGTCCGCACCGGGCAGGTGTTTGTTGCCGACAACGAGATTGACTTCTCCGGCGATGCTGACGTGGAAAACCGCATCGTTAGCCCCGAGCCGCCGGCGGCCGGGCGCGATCCGCGCTATCCGCCGGAGTTACTTCAGGCGCAGCGCGCCCGCGATATTGCCCGCTACTACGAAGCCGACCGGCTTGCTCCCCAACTGATGGCCGCAGCCGGAGATGCCTTTTTCGCAGCCGAGGACCTCTACCGCCGCGGCCGCCGCGAGGAAGCCGCTGAAACGGCCGATACAGCCATCCGGCTGGCCGAGCGGGCGCGCCGCATTGCTGTTGCACGCCGCGCTGCCGAACGCCGCCGCCAGGAAATAGCCGCCAAGGATGATGTCATTGCCGAACTTCAGGACCGGCTGGAGCAAATCCCAACCTTGCAAGCGCAGCTTGACAACGAGCGGCGGCTGCGGCTCGAAATCGAAGCCGACCGAGAACGCCTGCGCGATGCTTACAACCGGCTGGTGGCCGACAAAACGCAGGGCGATGCCAATACGGCCAGCTTACGTGAAGAAATCCGCCGCCTGCGCAGCGAACTCGACCGCGCCCAGGCGGCAACCCGCGAAGCGCGCATCAAAGCGCTCCGGGAAGAGCTGGCCCGCCTCTTCGGCGACGCCCGGTTTGAAGCACGCGGCTCGGTACTCGTACTGCCGGACAGTGATTTCATCACCACGCCCCGTCAACCCATGGCGCTCGCCCCAACCGCGATGGCCAAGCTTGATCGGCTGGTGGAGTTCCTACGCCTCACCGGAGCCGCCGTACGCATTGAAGCCTACAGCGACAGCACCGGTACTGACCAAAGCCGCCAGCAATTCTGCCACGAGCGCGGGCAACTCGTACTGGGCTACTTGACAGCACGCGGCATTCCAACCGACCGCGTTCAGGCCTTTGCCATGGGTAGTGCCAATCCACGCCAACCCAACACCACACCGCGCGGAAGGCTAGCCAACCGGCGCGTCGAGATCATTTTGCCGCCGCCTTCCGAGTTTGAAGGCGCAATGGCCACACCCTGATACTGACCTGTCAGCACCCTGAGTCACACTCGTTCCGCCCTACCTCGGCAAGGAGGTAGGGCGGGATATGGGCGAGCTGCTGTCGGAAGGCGCTGGCGCAATGCGCGGCAGGTTCAACGTCTGAAACTTCGTGTTCAACTCCACCAGATCGCGCGTCATCACTTCGCGCAGTTTTTGCAGTTCAGCGTCTGTCTTTGTGCTCAAATCGGCAAAGACTTCCCGTGCCTGGGCAGTCGGAGCGGCATCCGCGCTATCCACCACGCCAATCAGGGCTGCCAGCTTGTTGTTGAGCCGGATGGGATAGTTGAGCGGGTCCTGACTGCTTTGAATCTTGGTCTGCACCAGTGCTTCCTCAATCGCCGTAAGCTTTTCCTTGAGCGCTTTCGCCAGTTCGAGCAGCGGCTTGGTATCTTCCCGCCCCCGCCACTGGTTTTCGACCTCTTCTACCTGCCGCCGGATATCCCGGATGGTCAGAATGGCCTGATGCGTCTCCGAAACCTTGTCCCGAATGGCCACCAGCAGGTCAAACTGCGCCTGAAGGTCTGCCGGCGCCACCGTCACCCGTGGGTCGGCGATGACCTCAAAGGTCTGGGTCTGTCGTGCGTCATCGGCCTGAAGGGTGACACGATAGGTTCCGGGCAGTACCCGTGGGCCGCGCAATTCAGCCGCCCACAGCACCATGCCCGGCACGCGCGTTGGCCCCGGCAACCGCAAGTCCCACACAAAACGGTTGAGGCCCGGTTCATACGTGAAGGTGTCGGTCGGCCCTTCGTCGCGCCCTGGCTTGGCCGAAGTCGTTTCGGCGGCCGCCTTGGCCCGTCCTGTAAACGTGCGCAACGGCTTGCCGGCCGCGTCTTCAAAGGTGAGCGTCACCTGTTTGAAAGGCTTGTCAGGCAGCTCGAAAAAGACCACGGCGCCTACCGGTGGGTTAGCTCCAACCGTGGCGGTGGGCGGCAGTGTGCCACCACCAGAACCGCGCAACCGGTAGGTTTTTTCAGGCGCATACAGCCTGATACCCGTAGTCGCTGGCTGAGCGGCATACTGCTGCAACACGGTCAGGTCGTCGAGCGCCCAAAAGGAACGCCCCTGGGTCGCCACAACAAGTACGTTGTCGCGTGGATGAACGGCCAGGTCGGTAATCGGCACGGCCGGCAGATTGAGTTGCAGTGACCGCCAGTTTGCCCCGTCGTCAAAGGAAACGTACATGCCGGTTTCTGTCCCGGCATAGAGCAGGCCCCGCCGCCGGGGGTCTTCTCGGATGACCCGAGTAAAAGCATCGGTCGGGATGCCATTGACGATTTTCGTCCACGTTTTGCCGTAGTCGGTCGTCTTGTAAAGGTAGGGCGCAAAGTCGTTGTGCTTGTACATTGTCGCCGCCAAATATGCTGCGCCCGGCTCGTGCGGTGAGGCTTCGATGGCGTTGATCTGAATCCAGTCAGGCAGCCCCTTGGGGGTAACATTTTCCCAAGTTGTACCGCCGTCGCGGGTTAGATGCACCAGACCATCGTCGGTGCCAACCCAGATGAGGCCGGCCACCTTGGGAGACTCGGCCAGGGCAAAAATCGTGCAGTAATACTCAACGCCCGTATTGTCCTTGGTGATGGGTCCACCTGAAGGCCCAAGCTTTGTCGGATCGTTGCGCGTTAGGTCAGGTGAAATAGGCCGCCAGCTTGCTCCTTCGTCATCGCTGCGAAAGAGCCGATTGCCGGCAGCATACAGCGGATACGGTGGGTGTTGGGAAAAGATAACGGGAAAGTTCCACTGGAAGCGGTACTTCATGCTTTCCGCACCGGCGCCCATGGGGTTTTCAGGATAAACGCTAATGTCACGTACCTGCCCGGTACGGCGATCGTATCGGGTCAGCAATCCGCCATAGCTACCGGCAACAACGATGTCCGGGTTGGCCGGATGCGGCGCAATCCAACCGGACTCGCCGCCGCCAACCTCTTCCCAATCGCGCAGGCCAATCCCACTGCTGCGGGTCGTGCGGCTGGCAATGCCAACGGTGGTGTTATCCTGCTGTGCGCCGTAGATGAAAAATGGAAACCGATTGTCAAGGGCAACCCGGTAGAACTGAGCCGTGGGTTGGTCGGTTTCGGTCCAACTGCGGCCGCCGTCAGTAGAGACGGCAGCGCCGCCGTCATTGCCCAGAATCATGCGGTTCGGGTCGTCAGGAGCAATCCACAGGTCATGGTGATCGGCGTGGGTTGTGGGCATAGGAACAAACGTCCGTCCGCCATCACTTGAACGATACCACTGCACGTTGAGGGCATAGACGACGTTGGCATCCTTTGGATCGGCTTGCAGACGGGAAAAATACCAGGCGCGCTGCCGCAGGTTGCGGTCGCCCGTGGTGCGCGTCCAGGTGGCGCCGCCGTCGTCGCTGCGGAAAATACCGCCTTCTTCGGCTTCGACACTGGCCCACAGCCGGTCGGGATTGGCCGGCGAAACAGTGACGCAGATTTTCCCCAGTGTGCCGGTGGGCAGCCCCGGCTTACGGGTCAGTTCCTGCCAGGTTTCACCGCCGTCGGTGCTCTTCCACAGGCCGCTTCCTGGTCCACCGCTGCTGAAAAAGTATGGCCCGCGCTGCGCTTCCCACATGCCGGCGTAGAGAATGCGTGGGTTTGTCGGGTCCATAGCCAGATCGGCGCAGCCTGCGCGGTCACTGACAAAGAGGACGCGCTGCCAGGTTTTGCCGCCGTCGGTCGAACGATAGACACCACGTTCGGCATTTGGCCCAAAACAGTGTCCCATAGCGGCCACGTAAACAATATCCGGGTTGGTCGGATGGATGCGAATCCGCGCAATGTGGCGCGTGTTTTCCAGCCCGACGCGCCGCCATGTCCGGCCGGCATCCGTTGATTTGTAAACGCCGTCGCCGTGCGAGACATTGCCACGCCAGGTATGTTCGCCCATGCCGACGTAAATGACATTTGGATCGCTAGGGGCAACGGCAATCGCTCCGACAGAACCGGTACGGAACGTGCCGTCTCCGAGCGGTTGCCAGTTGACGCCCCCGTCGGTTGTCTTCCATACGCCACCGCCGGTAGCGCCGAAGTAGTACAGGTTTGGCTGGCCGGGGACGCCGGTCACGGCGTCTACCCGTCCACCGCGAAAGGGGCCGATCAGGCGGTACTTGAGTTGGGTGTAAGCTTCAGGCTTGGCTTCTGATTTGTTGCCGGCGATTGGTTTGGCCGCCGTTTGCTGTGCGCGTGCGGGTGGGGTTACTGTCAACAAGGCAACGATTGCCAGAGCAAGCCACCGCCGAGCACGCACTGGTAAACTGGTACGAGAAGTTGTTCCCATGGTCAGCTATGAGCTGTGGTCAACGTGTGTAAGGTTTGTGGGGGAGGAAAGGCTTCATGGCTGATGAACACCGTAGCGGTCAAAATGCACCATCTCGGTCAGATCGCGCGCATGTTCCCAGCCTTTGGTTTCGAGTTCGGGTTGGGCAGGAAATTCGCTGACGTACCCGACGCACAGGTAGGCTACTAGCGTCAGGTGCGCCGGAATGTCGAGCAGGGTTTTGACCGTTTCCGGCTCAAGGATGCTGACCCAGCCGACGCCGATGTTTTCGGCGCGCGCCGCTAGCCAGACATTCTGTACGGCGCAGACCGTTGAGAAGACAGCCGTTTCGGGCATGGTCTGGCGTCCCAGACCGCGCCCGCGCTGGGTCGTGGTGTCGCATGTGAAACACATGTTGAGGGGTGTCTCGACGATGGCAGCCAGCTTGAGAGCATCGTAGGCGCGGCGGTCAGCACCTGTGTAGAACTCAGCCGCAGCCCGATTGACACTTTCAAAGTGCGCGTGGATTTGCCGCCGTACCTGCTCATCCCGGATGACAATGACTTCCGTCGGCTGCATGAAGCCAACGGAGGGCGCAGCAGCGGCTGCGCCGAGCAGCCGCCACAGCACGGCATCCGGGATGGGCTGCAGCAGGAAGGTGGAGCGAATGTCCCGCCGGGTGTGAATCGCCCGATAAACGGCCGCTCGTTCGGCTTCTGAAAACATCCAGTCGTGCATCAGCCACCTTCACGAAACTCTGGGTAGAGCGTCATGCCGCCGTCCACGTAGAGTGTCGCACCGGTGATGTAGTCCGAGGCATCCGACGCCAGCCAGACAACGGCGCGGGCGATGTCTTCCGGCTCACCTATCCGTCCGTAGGGAATGAGCTTGAGAAGAGCTGCTTCGGCTTCCGGTGTCTCCCATGCGGCTCGATTGATAGGTGTCCGAATGGCTCCGGGCGAGACAGCATTGACGCGAATCTTTTTTTCGGCCACTTCCTGCGCCAGGGATTTCACCAGCAATGAAAGGCCACCTTTCGAGGCGGCATAGTTGACATGCCCGGCCCATGGGATGACGTCGTGAACGCTTGATATGCAGATGATCTTGCCCAGGGCTGAGGACAGGCGTGGTTCCTGGGCGAGGAACTGCCGGACGGCCGCGCGGGCGCACAGGAATTGCCCCGTCAGGTTGACGGCCAGGACGCGCTCCCAGGCTTCAAGTGTCATCTCCACAAAAGGCGCATCGCGTTGCAAGCCAGCATTGCCAACGAGGATGTCGAGTCGTCCAAAAGCATCCAGCACAGCAGCAAACATAGCCGTCACTTCGGCTTCGATGCTGACATCAGCCCGGACGACGATGGCCCGACCGCCAGCGCCCGTGATGGCGTCGGCCACCGCCTGTGCGCCGGCCGGGTTTCCGGCGTAGTTGACGGCCACGGCTGCGCCGGCCCGGGCCAGCGCACGTGCTGTGGCTGCGCCAATGCCGGAGCTGGCGCCGGTGACGAGCGCCACCTGGCCATGCAACACTTCGCCGATGTCCACAATCGGAGGCATACGATTTAGTTCTGCATTTCGGCCTGAAGCGCCGTGCGTACCTGCTGAAGTTCGGTTTCGATGGTAGCAACTGAGCCGGCTATATCTGGGACGTGTCCCTGACGGGCGGCATGTTCTAGAGCTTCGCACATGGTCATGAGCTTTCGCGCCCCAATTGTGCTGGCTGCACCACGTAACTTGTGCGCCGCACGCTCTAAAGCACAGATGTCGTTTGCTGCCTGGGCTGCCTGGAGCTGCTCAAAGGTCTGCGCAGCATTTGCCAAGAAGGTGTTTACCATTTCTGCAAAAAAGCCGTCGCCATCATCCAAGGCTTTGAGGGTCGCGATAGTCTCTGCATCCAGTGAACTCATACGCGAGGCTCCAGAGGAAGTGAGGTCAACCAATTACTGGGTGCATCAGCCAGAAGTTGGCGGAGATTTGTGCGCCACCAGGTGGCGTAGCCTGCTAAGTCCGGTTCGGTAAAGCGGTGTTCGAGAAAATCAGAAGCCCCAGCACGCAGAACGGCAACATCCAGCGGATAGCTTACATCGCTAGCGCTGGTCAGCGTACAGTCAAACGCTAGCAGCGCTGCCTTGAGGGCTGCTTCGAGGGAACAGCCGTAATCCAGCACCCGGTCAAGAATCGGCTTGCTGTAAAAGGCATTGCCGATGATGGCGTACGGTGAGGACTCGCCAATTTCGACCCAGTTGGCCTGGGGATAGACCAGAAACAGCCGGTGTTCACCGTCGTCGGGCAGTCGCCCGCCAATGATGGAAAAAAGGTCAAAGCGCAGGCCATCGCGCTCCAGCATTGCTAGGTCTTCACGCACAACCCGCCGGACTTGCTCACCATAGGCATTGACGAGTTCATACAGTCGGCGGTGCAGGACGGTTTCGCCCCGCAACCATTCGTCAAAATACGTTATGACTTTGTCGCGTACGGAGCGTAGCCCTGAAGTCATAACAAAGACCGGAGCAGCAGCCGCACGGTGGATGGTCAGCTTGCGCGAGGTACGGCACTCTGTTCCAGAGGTGATGCGTGTGTCGGCAACGGCAACCAACCCTTCCACCGTCTTGATACCAAGACAAAAGGTCATAGGCGCAATCCTTCAGTTAGGGAAAAACGTCATCGCAATGGCGTCGCCCGCAGCGTAGAGGTCGCTCCGAAAGCGGTTCAGAAACGGCCGGGCATCGTGGGGCGACTCCGGCGGCAGAATATCCTCGACGCCGGCATAGTCGAGCTGTGCTGCCAGTCGCCCCAACCGCTGTTCGGGCAGGTTGGTGTACGTGCCGGGCAGGGTACCGGAAATGGCATGCACCGATTCTACGCAGCGTAGCAGGCAGTAGTGCGCGGCGCGTGGAAACTCCCGACTCAGCAACAGGAACTCAAAGACCCGGCGCGGCTCAATGCGACCAAAGCGTTTGCGATACATCTCAAGGGCGCTGGCGGCGCGAAGCAGACCCGACCAGTGCAAATCATCAATCAGGGGGCTTCCAGCCAGGGTTGTGGCGTTGAAGCGCTCGACGCTGAGAATGCAGGCGGTTTTGTCAGCCCGTTCAAGCAGTCGTCCGATCCGGTTGAAGTGCCAGGCCTCGCCGTGGGACATGGTTGAATCCGTCACCCCAACAAACAGGTGGCTGGATAGCTTCACCTGGGTGAAAAAGGCATGCGGCATGGCGCCGAACCGGCCCTGGGTAGCCGCGCTTTTGACCTCAAGGTAGAACCGATTGACCTGCTCCCACATCTCCGACGAAATCGTGTCCCGTACACAACGGGCATTTTCTCGTGCCCGGCCCAGGGTTGTCAGGATGGAGTTAGGGTTTTGTTCGTCAAAGGTCAGATAGCGCAGCACTGCCGCCGGAGTTGGCCGCCCGTAGCGCGCCGCAAAGTCTGCCGGATCGCCGACACTGGCCACGAGTTCAACCCAAGGCGCCGTGTCGTCGGCCGGCAAATCGAGCGTTAGGGTCATGGTGGCGTCCACAAAGCGGGCAATGTTTTCCGCCCGTTCAATGTAGCGGCTCATCCAAAAGATCGAGTCGGCAACCCGGCTTAGCATATCTTCTCAGGTGGCTGAAGAGGGTCTATGCCCTAAAAACTCCCCTGCTCGGGAGTGGTAAGGGCAACTGACACGGTGTGTTGGGGTAGACCATCATTATGACATGATAAACAAAGCGATATGGTCGCAAAGCCTGCCGGGATAGTGCCAAATTCGTCAATGGCTTTAGGAGCTGTAGTTTCCAAGCTGCATCAGCAAAACAACCTTGAAGCGGTCCGTATGACCTAAGTGTGACTAAGACCTTCCTATGTCGCCAACACCTCAAAAAGCCCTCCGCTTGAGGAGACATCATCTGGTGGTAGCCGGGTTTGTTTCCGTCATCTTGATCATTGGCGGGCTGGCAGTGGTCTGCGCCAACCTGGTGAGGCAGCTACAGGCAGCCGAGGCACAAGTGGCACGTAGTCTGGAAGTTCTCCACTTGACGGCTGATGCACGGGAAGCAGCCCTGCGCACACGCCTTCATGTGCGCGGCTACGTCATCACCGGCAAGGAAACCTATGCCGCAGAAGCTGCCCAACAGGTTTTCCAAATCCAGCACATCCTGTCTCAGCTTCGCGCCAGGGTCGGGGATCATCCCTCTCAGCGTGAACACCTCCAACAGCTTGAACAAACTCTTTTGGAAGGCAAAGAGTATCTAGATTGGGTCATTACGCTGCGACGAACAAACCGCGAAGCAGCATTTGAGGTTGTCCCCGGCCCCAAAGGCAACGCCTTGGCCGAGCGCATGGACCAGCCGCTAGAAGCCATGGTGCAGATTGAGCAACAGCAGTTGAGTGAGGCGCTGGCGCTGGCACGCAGCAGCGCCGAAGCCCTAAAGTGGCTTATCATCACAAGTGTAGGCATCGTCACAGCCTTACTCGTCGTTGCTTATTTCATTGTGGCGCGCGAGCTTGACGAACGCCGGCGACTCCTTTCCCAGCTCGAATACGCACGTGATGCTGCTCTAACGTTGGCGCGCCGACAAGCCGAATTCCTGACCAATATGAGCCATGAAATCCGCACGCCGATGAGCGGCATCCTCGGCACCAGCGAACTGCTCTTGCGCACGCCTCTGACACCCAACCAGAAGGACCTCGCTGAGACTATCCGCCACAGCGCCGAATCGCTCCTGGTCATCATCAACGACATTCTCGATTTATCAAAGATAGAAGCCGGTAAGCTCTCATTTGAAGCACGGAACTTTGACCTGCGGGCTACTGTAGAGCAAGCCGTTGAGACCGTCGCGCCCACCGCCCGCAAGAAATCCCTTGAGCTCGTCACGCTGGTGTACCGCGATGTGCCCGAACAGCTTTGCGGCGATGCCGGCCGGCTTCGGCAGGTGTTGCTCAATCTCGTCGGCAATGCGGTGAAGTTCACCGACAAGGGTGAAGTCGTCGTGCGGGTGAAAAAGCAGGCCGAAACAGAAACTCACGTCACCCTACAGTTTTCCGTGACCGACACCGGGATTGGCATCCCCAAGGAGCTTCAGGAAAACATTTTTGAGGCCTTTGCTCAAGTGGATACTTCGCAAACGCGCCGTTTCAGCGGAACAGGCCTCGGACTGGCCATCTCCAAGCGGCTCGTCCAGATGATGGGCGGTGAGATCGGCGTTGAAAGTGAAGTGGGCAAAGGCTCGACATTCTGGTTTACAGCCACCTTTGAAAAAGCTGACACCGTGCCATCCCCTTCCACGTATGAAATGTGGTACGGATTGCGGGCGCTCGTTGTGGACGACAATGCGACCAACCGAACCGTACTGGCTCAACTTCTGACCGACTTTGGCCTGTTTTGTGAAGTTGTCGCTAGTCCAGAAGAAGCCCTTGCGGCGCTTCATGAAGCCGCTGAGCAGGGCGACCCGTTTCGCGTGGCGCTGGTGGACGCCCACCTGCCGACGCTAGACGGCTCGGCGCTGATCCAGCGCATTCGCCGGGAGAAAGCCTTTGACACGCTGGCCTGTATTTTGCTGGCATCGCCGCCGTTGCCTAACCCCGATGAACTCCAACAAGTGGGTGCAGTAGCCTGTCTTGCCAAGCCGGTACGCATGACATCGCTCAAAGAAGCGCTGCGAACAGCCTTTGGCAAGTCAAGCGCCCCGGCGACTCAGACAACTTCGCAAAACCTACCACGCGCTCCTCTCACGGCACTTGGCAACACATCTCAAGCCGAGGCTGCTCAGCTCACTCAAGAGACCTTGCAGGACAACCGGCCAAAAACAGTTCTTCTCGTTGAAGACAATGTCATCAATCAGCAGGTGGCACGCCGCATGCTAGAAGTTCTTGGCTATCAAGTCCGCGTCGCCACCAGTGGGCGTGAAGCCATCGAGCAGGTGCGCTCCCAGACACCGGATGTCATCCTGATGGACTGTCAGTTACCCGAAATGGATGGTTTCACAGCCACACGGCACATTCGGGAACAGGAACGCACGCAAGGGCATCGTGTGCCTATTATTGCGCTTACAGCCAATGCCCTAGCCGGCGAACGCGAGCGCTGCCTGTCAGCCGGAATGGATGATTACCTAGCCAAGCCCTTCAAGATAAAGGACCTTGAGGAAGTCATGCGGCGGGTGCTAGAGGGAGCGGCACCATCCCAGCAAACTGTTTCGGCAAAGCCGACGCCACCTACCAAAGAAACTCTGGTAGAGAATGACAACAGGAAGCCAACCTTGCTGGACATTGAAGTATTTCGGATTGGAACAGGCATCACGACCGAAAGTCAGAGCGCACGTCAACTGGCACGTCAGATTGTGACAACGTTTCAATCCGACGTTGCCGCCCAACTGCAAAAACTATCTGTGGCCATCGAACGGCAGGACGCCAAAACAGTTCGCACCATCGCCCACCGGCTCTATGGGAGCGCAGCCCAACTTGGGGCCTGCCAACTGGCTCATGTGCTCAAACATCTTGAAAAAACATCTGACGCCGGCCTGTGGGCAGAGCAGTTTCGGGTGGTGGAGGAATTGTTTGCCGCTACCAGCCGTGCCTTTGAGGAAACACTCCAACAAGATGCCTTTGTCCGTTCCCGCCAGGGTCAACCGGCAGCGAAGATTTTCACAACCGACAAAAACACCCTTGACGCCGGCCAGTAACGCAACAAATATCGTCTGGGCAGCAGGCACAAGCGCTACTCTGGTTGCTTTTGGCTGCTTCCATAAACACCAGCTCGGGCGGAGCCAATCGCACTGTGTCGCCTGTATCGTCTCAGTTCCGGCATAGCGCCCTTTCCCTTGAAGCGGCTTATGCGTACTGCCGGCGTGTTGCTCTTGGGCACTATGAAAACTTTCCGGTCGGCTCGCTGGTTCTGCCCAAAGCCGTACGCCCGCACGTCTATGCCATTTACGCTTTTGCCCGCGCTGCCGATGACTTTGCTGACGAAGGCACACTGCCGGCCGCCCAGCGGCTTGCCAGCCTAGCAGAGTGGCGCTGCCAGCTTGAAACCTGTACGGTTGGCCGTCCTGTGCATCCGGTGTTCCTGGCGCTGGGGCACACCATTCAAGTTCATGATCTCCCGCCACAGCTTTTTCACGACCTGCTTGATGCTTTTGAACTTGATGTCCGCCGCCCGCGGCATGCAACATTTGAGGACTTACTGGCCTATAGCCGGTGTTCGGCCAATCCAATCGGACGGCTCATGCTCTTGTTGTTCGGGTACCGTGATCCGCGCTGGCACCAGATGTCAGATGCTATCTGCACGGCGCTTCAACTTACCAACTTCTGGCAGGACGTGGTCGTAGACTTGCGCCAAGACCGGGTGTATCTCCCACTGGAAGAGATGGCACAATACGGCTACAGCGAAGCCGATTTGCAAGCGCGTCGTTACACACCGGCCTTTGTAGACATGATGACCAGTCTGGCAGAGCGAACCGAGAGGCTTTTTGAGCAAGGGCGCCCTTTGTGCGGACTTGTCCCCGGCCGTTTTGGATTTGAACTGCGCCTTATCTGGTTAGGCGGCATGCATATTTTGCAGGCGTTGCGCCGTATAGAATTCAATGTTTTCAAGCAGCGCCCAACGCTTGATTTGCGCGCCAGGGCGGCTATGGCCTTTGGCGCTTTTCGCCGGGCAACGTTTGCGGCGACCACCCACTAGGGGCGCTTCAGATACCGATCTGATTGACGTTGAAATGAGCAAAGCCTTCCAGCCTCCGGCCACAACGGTTGCGGAGTGCATTACACACCGTTCACGCACAAACTTTCTCTACTCGTTTCTCATCCTGCCCAAGGCGCAACGACGCGCCATTGAAACGGTTTATGCTTTTTGCCGCATTGTGGACGATATTGTGGATGGTGATCACCCGGCAACGACTAACCCGCAGCAGGAACTCGACCGCTGGCGCAATGAAATCCATGCCTGTTTCAACGGACAAACCCCCTGCCATCCAGTAGCCCGCGAGCTCAAAACGATCCTTCAGACCTTTCCTATCCCCAAAGAGCATTTCCTAGCGCTCATCCGTGGCATGGAAATGGACCTAATGCGCCGACGCTACGCAACCTTCGCCGAGTTGGATGAGTATTGCTACCATGTTGCGTCGGTCATCGGGCTAATGTGCATTGAAATCTTTGGCTACCGGCATGCTAGCGCCCGCGACTATGCCATTCACTTGGGCAAGGCGCTCCAACTCATCAACATCGTCCGGGATGTGCCGGAAGATGCTGCTCGGGGGCGAGTGTATCTGCCGCTTGATGAAATGGCCCGGTTCGGTGTGACGGAAGAAGCGTTGCGGAACGGGATTCATGATGAACCGTTCATCCGGTTAGCAGCGCAGCAGGCGGCGCGCGCACGCCGTTTCCGCTTTCAGGCGCTGGCCGCGCTACAGCGTGAGGATCGCCCCTCCATGGTGGCGGCTGAAATTATGGCGACGATTTACTTCAAACTGCTCGATCAGATGGAAGCCATGCGGTTCAATGTTTTTCATCACCGCCCACGTCTATCTAAGCTTCAGAAAGCAATGATTGCGGCAACGCTTTTGTTCCAGTCGCGTTTGTTGCACTTTGGCAAGTAGCTCATTGCCATCCCTTTCGCTTTGGTTTCCGGAGTGCCGTTTCGGACTGGCAGCGATGCGGCTGATCGGTGTTGGGCTGGTTTGGTTGTCCACCCCAGTCCCAGCATAACAAGGAGTCCGGCCGCGCTGGGTGTTACCTCCGGTCTCTTCCAGCCAGCCAATCCCGGTTTCCCGGCCAGACTCCACTTTACCGACCATCAGGGCGGTCACACCCAACCGCAGCCAGCGCGAAAATGAGGCTTATTGCCCCCTGCAAGCTCATTGTTGCAACAGAATTACCGACCACTTGCGTCTGGAAGCTTCTTGATATTTTTTTCAGAAATACATCCGCAAGTGGTTAGTAATTCTGATGTCAGCGTAAACGATCTAGATTTTACTCAGAGAAACACTTGAAATGCACAGCCATATCCACATCATACGCGCATTATAAGCAAACTTTTTTACAGCAATATGTTTCGCCTCTCTTATCTCCGAAGAGATGGCGTGGCATCTGGTTGAAAATTTTTCAGAACGTGAGTCGCTTCAACTCAGCGGACACCCTGCGCTGGGCAAAAAATTTTCATACCCTTGAAAAACCTGCCTGAAGCGGATTGGCTCGGTGATGAAAATTATCTTCAACCCTTTGATGAGCAGGAAACCAGACAGAACCTTTTCCTGCCTTATGGTCTTCCAGAAGTTTTTCCGATCCGGTCCTGATGCTGGTTGATCTCGGCAGTTCCGTGACCATAAAGCAGATCAATGAGCATTTCCCTATGCTAATGGACGACATTCTGTGGCACCTGCGGGACCACAGCTTGACCGGGGTCTGCCCCCTTTGGCGTGCAGCCCCCGGCTGGACGCCGACCGACAAGTCCGCTATGGTTGTCAAAGAACCCTTGTACAGTCTGTCATTCAGCCCTAAGTTGGGCTACAACCCGCTTAGGCAATGGGTCGTCCTGTTTTACGCTGACAACGGCGTACCTGGCAGGCTCAGGTTTCACGGTTATGTTCGAGGACTACGACGTTGGCGACTTTTACGACGAAATATTTTTGATGCCGGGTGTACCACGGCCGGAAGCAGCCTTCCTTACGCGAACGCTATCCACGCTACGCAAGGAAGAAATCCTGCGTCGGCAGGCTACGGCCGAGCAATCCCTTCTGCACCTGGGCATAACCTTCAATGTCTATGGCAGCCCGGACGGCATAGAGAAAATCTTCCCTTTTGACCTTATCCCCCGCGTTATTTCTGCCCGCGAGTGGGCTTGGATCGAAGCCGGTCTTCGACAGCGGATTCGGGCTCTAAATGCCTTCATCGCCGACGTGTATGGCAAACAGCAAATTTTGCGGGATGGTGTCGTCCCGCCTGAGCTTGTTCTGACCAATCCGGCCTATCTTGAAGCCTGCCGGGGGTTGCGTCCGCCCCACGACATCTGGTGTCACATTACTGGCACCGATCTGGTCCGCGACCGCGACGGGCAAATCTATGTCCTGGAAGACAACATGCGCTGTCCGTCGGGCGTGTCGTACGTGCTCGGCAACCGCTCGGTGATGAAGTACACCCTGCCGCAGCTTTTTGAAGCGGCCACAATTCGCCCGGTTTCAACCTATCCCAGCAAGCTGCTTGAGACGCTCAAGCGGCTGGCACCGCCCCACGTCCTTGACCCGACCGTTGTTGTACTGACGCCAGGCGTGGCGAACTCCGCCTACTTTGAGCATTCCTTCCTGGCGCAGCAGATGGGCGTCGAACTGGTGGAAGGGCGCGACCTTGTAGTAGACGGCGGTTTGGTCAAAATGCGAACAACCCGCGGCCTCAAACCGGTGGATGTCATTTACCGCCGGATTGACGATACATTTCTCGATCCCGAAACCTTCCGTCCTGATTCCCTGCTGGGCGTCCCCGGTCTGATGCAGGTCTATCGGGCCGGCCGCGTTGCGCTGGCAAATGCCCCGGGCACAGGCGTTGCCGACGACAAAGCTATCTATGCCTACGTTCCCGACATCATCCGCTACTACCTTTCCGAAACGCCGATCCTGCCAAACGTGCCGACCTACCTGTGCCGTGACCCGGAAGCGCGGGCTTACGTTCTCGATCACCTAGAGCAGCTTGTGGTCAAAACGACCGGTGGCTCAGGGGGGTACGGCATGCTTGTCGGTCCAACCTCAACGGCGCTGGAACGCGAAGCTTTCCGCGAACGCATCCTAGCGCGGCCGGAGGAGTATGTTGCCCAGCCGGCACTGCGTCTGTCGCGCGTCCCAACCATTGTTGGCGATCGCATTGAAGGGCGACACGTGGACCTGCGCCCGTACATTCTCTATGGCGAAGACATCTTCGTGCTGCCCGGCGGACTGACGCGCGTGGCACTGCGCCGTGGTTCGCTGGTGGTCAACTCCTCACAGGGCGGCGGCAGCAAGGACACATGGGTGCTGGCAGCCGATCCCGATCCGACCCGATCATAGGTGGTCGTCCGCTGAACCGGCTCTAATCCCAGCGCGGCAATGGTCGCAGCCAGGTGTTCGGCCGGGACATACGTGCCAAAACGCGATCCGGCACGGTTGGAAATCTCTTCTTCAAGCAATGTACCCCCCAGATCATCCGCGCCACAAAGCAGGCTGCGCTGGGCCAGCGCCAGCCCACGTTTGACCCACCCAAGTTGCATGTGAACGAGGTCACTTCCGAAGAACAGCCGGGCCACTGCCAGCACGAGCAGCACTTCCTCATCGGCAATTTCACGGCGGCCTACGGCGCGCCCTAGCGGCGATTTGGCGGCAATGAACGGCAGCGGGATAAACTCCGTCAAACCGCCGGTCTCGCGCTGCAACTGGCGCAAGACATCCAGGTGCGCCACCCGGTCATCCAGCGACTCGATGTGCCCAAACAGCATGGTGGATGTCGTGCGTGTGCCAGCCCGGTGCGCGGCCCGGACGATTTCCAGCCAGCGCGCCCCAGTGATTTTCTCCGGGCAGATTTTACGGCGCGTTGGTTCGACAAGAATTTCGGCGGCCGTCCCGCAGAGCGTGCCCTGTCCAGCCTTGCGCAAGGCATCAAAAATCCGACCTAGCGACCAGCCGCTTCGCTGCTGGATAAAGTCAATTTCCTGTGGCGAATAGGCATGCAGGTGTACGTCCGGGCAGGCCTGCCTGAGCGCGCGCAGCAGGTCAAAGTAGTAGCTTACCGGAAGAGCCGGGTTGAGTCCGCCCTGAATTGTTACTTCGGTTATGGCGTACTCACGGTGATACCGCACAACTTTCTCTACGGCAGCGTCAATGCTGTGCGCATAGGCGTCGCGCGCATCAGCTTCGCGGCGAAAGGCGCAGAAGGTGCAGTGCAGGGTGCAGATGTTGGTGAAGTTGAGATTCAGATTGATGACGTAGGTTGCGCGCGACCCGACCAACGTCTGCTTGCATACATGGGCAGCCGCGAAAATGTCCTGCCGTGCTGCCGAGTCTGTTGTTCCCAGCAACAGTCGGGCCTCATGCGGCGTTAGCGGTTCAAGGCGAATCGCTTTTTCCAAAACAGCCGTCAGCGTGGTCATAGCTACAAACTAGAATCTGCCACAGCGCCCTTTGTAGTCACCAGCGCAACTGGAATTCGTATCTTTCCTGTTTCTGTGACTTCCCATTCAAAAACATCCGCCTTACACTGAGCAGCCGTGGACAATAGCCAACCGATGTTTTTAGTGAGGTCTTCTTCCATGTACCGCTCCATGCATTGTTTGTTGACATCGGTCATCCTGATTGGACTGCCGGCAATGGCAGCTACGGCGCAAGACAAACTCCGTCCCCCAAAAGCTGCTGCAGCAAAAGCCACGTCAGAACAAAAGCCGGGACAAAAGACGCCAACGCCGCCCATGGAAGACATGCTCTACTGGATTCGGGAAGACGGCAAATTTGGCTACATTGACAACACCGGCAAGATCGTCATCCCCGTTCAGTATGAAAACACCTTTGGCTTCCGGGAAGGGCTGGCCGGAGTACGCATCAACGGCAAGCACGGCTACATTGACCGCACCGGCAAGCTCGTCATTCCGGCCATCTTTGACAGCACCTATGCTTTCCGGGAAGGTCTGGCGTGGGTCAAACAGGACGGCAAATACGGCTACATTGACAAAGCCGGCAACATCGTTATTCCACCGCAGTTTGACGACGCTGAAGACTTTTCCGAAGGACTGGCCGCCGTCAAGATCGGCAAGCTCTACGGCTACATTGACCGCACTGGCAAGATGGTTATCCCACCCCGGTTTTCCCACACGCACCGCTTTATGGGCGGAGTGGCGCAAGTCGTGCTTGATGAGCGGATGGCCTACATTGACCGCACCGGGCGCGTGCTCTGGGTTCAGAAAGACGGCCCTAAGGAAGGCCACGAAGCCGGACGGCCGCACAAGCACTGATACGGCTCGTTCACCCTACCTTGCCTATGACCCGTCCAGACCAATTTCCGCACCGCATCTGGCTCTCCCTAACGCTGGTGCTGCTACTGGCGTCGTTCGGTGCGTGGCCACTCCCCATTTGGGCCCGCGCCCAGGAACGTCCCCAGCCGCGCACCCAGGAAGCTGCGGCGCCAACCGACTGTTTTTCGCTAGACGATCTGCCACCAGCACAACGGGCGCGCGCCGAAGCTTTGTTCCTGGCGATGCTGGATTCTGAAGCCCTGTATACCATTGCCGCCGATCTCAAGCCGATGAGCAGCGGCTACGTACATTTTCAGTTTGAGGTTGCCAGGCCGGAACTGGCCGACATCGAGACGACGCGCACCCTGCTGGCCCATTTCCGGTGCGGCGACCGCTTCTATGCCGACGTACTCACCTTTGCAGCCGTGTATGACGGGAAACGCTATGCCGAAGGCATAGTTTTCAACCGCGCCGCCTTGGAGCGGACCATCCGGGCACACCCAACCTATTTTGCGCCTTTTGGATTGACGCCCAACGCCCATCCGATGGCCGTTGTGCACACCGTCGAGCAGGCGGATCAGGCGGCTCGCTGGCGGGGTTACGGCTATCTTTTCGGCTATCCCGACGCCGCCGTGGATTTCTTCGTCACCGCCGGGATTTCACAAGCAGCTACCGGCAAGTTCGTCGAACGTGATTTCAGACACATCCCGACCTACACACGGTCCACCGGTGGATTTACATGGGCGGTTCCCAAAGGAAGCACAGAAACCGATGAAGAAAAGCAACTCCGCATACGGGCGCTCGCGGTGCTGGAAGACTATCGCGCGCGCCGCGCCCGGCTTATCGGCGAAGGCCGGCCGGGTGTTGTGGCTCTCCTGCGTGAGTTGACAGCGCAACCGGTACGGAAAGCTGCCTGCCCATAGCCGGCGAACTTCCACACGGTGTCTACCTGTAGCACAATGGCGAAATTGCTAACGGCCACCGGCGGCGCGGATGGCATTGATGATTTCCACATCGCCGTTTTGCACGGCCAGGGTGTAGGCGGTCATCCCGGCGCGGTTACGCGCATTGACGTTGGGACGCCGGGCCAGGATTGCCCGCACGGCTGCCCGGTGGCCTCGGTCAGCAGCGTGCATCAATGCTGTCATGCCTTCTTCATCCTGGATGTCAAGCCCGATGCCGGCGCGGCTGAGCAGCGCCGTCACACATTCAATGTTGCCGGTGCGTGCGGCATAGATCAGCGCCGTTCGTCCGTGGCTGTCTACGGCGCCAACATCAGCCTGTGCCTGCAACAAGGCCTGAACAATGCGCCCATAGCCGCTATCGGCCGCGATCATCAGCGCCGTCATGCCGTTGGCCGCCACTACGTTAGGCGACATCCCGCGCTGGAGCATTTGCCGGACACGCAGCTCGTCGCCATCCCGAATCGCCCGCAGGAAAGCCAGTGCCTGGGGATTACCAATGCTCGACACGGCGCCAGCAGGCGAACGCCCTAGGGTCACTTCGTCTCTTGGCAGCGGAGCAGGATCGACTGGGGCTGGGTCTGGGCGCGTTCCGGGGCGGGCCGTACGCGGCGGCGGTTGGTCATCCGGCAGCGGCCCCTGGTTGGGGGGTGTCCCGGTCGTGACCCGCCGTGGACGCCCACCTCGACCGGTTGTGTCATTTAGCGGTTCGCTGCGATCCTCCGGTGGCTGGCGGCGTGGTGCAGAAGGTTGTGGCGGCGGTGCGGCAACCTCAAGCTGTGACGCCACATCTTCGGCAGCCTTGCCGTACACGGCCTTTTGCCCAACATCGAGCGCAAAGCACTGTTTGAAATCAGCATCGGCAGCCTCGAGTTGCCCTAGTTCGCGGTAGGTCATGGCACGGTAGCAAAAAACCTTGCCGGTGTTGGGGTCGAGCTCCAGCGCGCGGTCGAAATCCGCTTTCGCCATGGCATAGTCTTTGACTTGATAGCGCGCAAAACCACGTCCGATGTAGCCGCGCGCGGCATTGGGCGCAAGCCGCACGAGCTCGTCAAAGTCCTTTACCGCCTGGTCGAAGCGCTTGAGTTCAATGCAGGCCTGGCCGCGGTAGGCCAGCAGGTCCTGATTGTTCGGTTCGGCGCGCAGGGCCACATCGAAATCGGCGATGGCACGTTCGTACTGCCCCTGCACGTAGAGCGCCACACCCCGCGCCGTCCGCGCCCGGACGTTGTTCGGATCGAGAAGCAACGCCTGCTCATAATCCGACAGGGCGCGCTTGCTGTCGCGTTTGGCATCGTAAGCCCGACCTCGATAGACAAACCAGAGCGCTTCACGGGGGCTGGCCTTGATGGCGGCATCAAAGTCACGGATGGCCTCGTCGTACTGCTCCAGCCCGAAATAGCACAGGCCACGGTAGCCGATATTGGACTGGGACTTAGGATCGAGCCTGAACGCTTCGGTGTAGTCCTTGACGGCATCAGCGTACTGGCCGAGTTCGTAGAGCGTCAGGGCGCGCAGTTCGTAGGCTTTGGCATAGTTGGGGCGCAACTGGATGGCACGGTCGAAATCCCGGCGGGCTTCTTCGCGCCGCCCGGTGGTGCGGTAGGCAAATCCACGCCAGTTATACGCTTCCGGAAAGTCTGCCTTGCGCTCGATGGCCTGAGTATACAACTGGATGGCTTCTTCGTACTTCCCGGCCGACAGCGCTTGAGTGGCTTGGTTATAGGCGGCTACGGCGTCAGGTGCAGCGGCCCCCTGAGCGCCGGAGACAGACGGAAAGGCAATGGCCGATGCAGTAAGCCACATGCTCAGGCAAAGCAGGGTTAGGGCGCGCATGGGAGTTTTCCTCGTCTTGTTTGTCCTCGCTTCCGTGGTTGTGACACCTCAGCAGGTGGACGTCAGTGCGCGTGTAGAAGTTGCTTTCAATCCTACTCGAAAATCAGAATGACAACGAGGGGCCAGCTTTCATTGCTGCCCACACAACTGCGCACTCTACAAACTCGGTATGCAAGTGGGAATACCAGACGACAACGTTTAGCCAGCAGTTACTAAGTGTTTTTGCCTAGCTTTAGACATTCAAAAAACCTTGGACTATGAACATTCTCGTTCTCAACTGCGGCAGCTCGTCGGTCAAGTTCCAAATCATCGCTACCGACGTAGAAGCCATTGAGCGGAATGCCGACCGGAGACTGGCTTCGGGAGTCATCGAACGCATTGGCGGGGAAGCCGTCCTGACCTTCCGCGTCAACGACAAGGTTTCGCGACAAACGGCGCCAATCCGAGATCACCGTCAGGCGATTGAACATATCTTGCGCTGGGCCTGTTCTGGCGAGTCAGGGATTGCAGAGGTCCAGAGCGTTTCAGACATCCATGCTATTGGTCATCGAGTAGTTCATGGCGGTGAGTGTTTCACTCACTCAACGCTCATCACGGATGAGGTTATCCGTGGGATTGAGGCCTGTATTGACCTAGCCCCACTGCACAACCCGGCCAATTTGAAGGGCATTCGGGCGGGGGCGGAAGTGTTCGGGCCCGGCTTTCCCCAGGTTGCCGTCTTCGACACGGCCTTTCATCAAACCCTCAGCGAAGTAGCGTATCTGTATGCCTTGCCCTACCAGCTCTATCGGCGGCACAAGCTGCGGCGGTACGGCTTCCACGGCACTTCCTTTCGCTACGTGGCTTACCGTTACCGCCAACTGACAGGGAAATCACGAGAAGAGACCAACATTGTTGCGCTTCACCTAGGCAATGGCTGTTCTGCATGTGCCATCAAGGCAGGGGCCTCGGTAGACACCTCCATGGGCTACACGCCACTTGAAGGGCTTATGATGGGCACCCGTACTGGTGACATTGACCCTTCAATTGTGGACTTTCTTGAGATGAAAGAAGGCCTTACGGCGCGGGAAATCGAAGCGTTGCTCAACAAACAGTCGGGGTTGCTGGGTGTTTCCGGGCTGACCAACGATATGCGCGACCTGCTCGATGAAATCCACGAGCATGACGACCGCCGCGCCAAACTGGCGGTGGCAATGTTCTGCTACCGGGCTAAGAAGTACATCGGGGCTTACCTAGCAGCGATGGGCGGCGCAGATGCCGTTGTCTTTACAGGAGGGATTGGAGAAAACGCCCCTGAAATCCGCGCGCGTATTTGTGAGGGACTCGAGTGGTTCGGTCTCAAACTCGACCCAGTGCAAAACCAGGCGCTGGTAAACCGCAAGGAAGGTATTATCAGCCAGGAAGCAAGCCGCCTGGCAGCGTATGTCATTCCAACCGACGAAGAGCTGCTCATTGCCCGTGATACAGCGCGCTGTGTAGCTGGCGTCCCAAATCCCTACTGAACCCGTGGAGTTGCGGCAACGGGCAAGGCTTTCGTGCCGTGCGCACGGTGCAAGCCGCATCGGCTTGTTCCTGACGGGGGGTCTGCTGACCCAACCTGCCAAGGCAGTTCAGGCGTTTTGCACGAACTTCGAAGGCACTGATTTGTCCAAAGGACACCCGAACTAAAAACGCAACCGGATTGCGCCCACGCAACCTCGGTATCGAAGTCCTTGATGGTCAAAAGGCGAGAGAACTTCCCTATCGGCACGGCAGCCTGTGTGGTAGGGCGCATGCCGTAGCGTTTCGCCGGTTCTAGGCAAAATTTGGTGTCTGTGCTAGTGTGCGCCGACTTGTTTCATTCCAGCGCTAGGAGTTCAATCACCATGCTTACTCGTCGCCGTCCATACCTGGCAACTGCCACTTTGGGACTGGCTATCGCAGCCGGGTTGGTGTTTGCCAGTGGCTGTGCCTCTGAGGAAAAGAAACCGGCGCCACCACCGCCAACCGCACAAGAAGCTCCAGAGCCGCCACCACCCCCGCCAGAGCCACCGAAACCCTCTCCTGAGGACATTCAGCTTCAAAGCGCCATTGAGGCCGCTCTGCAAAAAGCAAACATCACGGGTGTAACGGTCACCGTCGTGAATGGCGAGGCAACGGTCAAGGGCACCGTACCAAAGGGCAAAAAGGCACAGGCGTTGGCCGCCGTCGGTTCGGCTAAGCCGAAAAAAGTCATTTCTGATGAGTTGACGGAACAGTAACGGACCAAGGAGGGCAATTATGTCTGCAACGGAAAAATACCGCGCGCTGATTGACATGGCGTACCGGCACGGTGTCGCTAACTTTTCGGCCTCAGAAGAAGACGGTGTCCTGACCCTTTCCGGCTCGACTACCGAAGCCGTCCAGCAGGAACTTCTCAAAGCTTGGCAGATCATTGATCCCTCTTTGAGCGCAGGCGATCTGGTGTTTGCCATCACGGCCGATGACCAGAGCCGCGAACAGACCTACACGGTTAAGCCCGGTGACACGCTGAGCGGGATTGCCGCACAGTACGGGACAACTTGGCAAAAAATCTACGAGCACAACCGCGACATCATCAAAAACCCCGATCTGATCTATCCCGGACAGGTCATCCGCATTCCCTCGGCTTAGGCTTTTGCGGTTTTGATATGGGCAAGGCGCGCTCCGCGATGTGGTGGCGTGCCTTTTTCCTGTGGCATTTGGAATGCAGCCATTTCACTGCATTGTCATCGGCGGCGGTTTTGCTGGTTTGAGCGCGGCGACGGCGCTAGCGGAGCGGGGCGTGCGCGTTACGCTTCTGGAGCGCCGTCCGCGGCTTGGCGGCCGCGCTTATTCGTTCCGGGACGAAGTAACCGGCGACACCGTAGACAACGGGCAGCACCTGATGATGGGCTGCTACCACGAAACCCTGCGCTTTCTGGAACGCATTGGCAGTCGTCACCTGGTACGCACTTTCGATGCCCCACGGGTGGACTTCCTCGCGCCGGAAGGTACTGCGTCGTTCCGGTGTCCGCCGCTTCCGGCGCCGCTTCACCTGTTGGGCGGACTGCTCGGGCTGGGCGGGCTGTCGCTGCGTGACAAGCTCGGCCTCCTGCGGCTGGGGTGGCATCTGCACCGCCACAAACACCACTACCGGACGCAACTGGCGGACCTCACGGCGGCCGAATGGCTGGCCCGCTGTGGGCAGTCCGCGCGCATGCGGACGCGCTTCTGGGACCCACTCATCACGGCCACCCTCAACGAAGTGCCGGAACGAGCGGCCGCCGTCCTGCTGATGCGGGTGCTCTACCAGGGCTTTGGAGGCAGCTTTGAGGATGCCAAGCTGGCTGTCTCGACGGTGGGTCTGAGCGAACTCTACACTGGGCAGGCGCAGCGTTTTATCGAGGCACGGGGTGGCACAGTGCGCTGCCAGGCCGCCGTCAAAGCCCTTGCTGTTGAGCAGGGGCGGTTTCGGGGCGTCATTCTGGCCAGCGGTGAAATGCTGCCCGGTGACGCCTGTATCAGCACCGCTCCCTACCATGATGTCACCCGGTACGCCGGGACACTCATTCCGGCAGCCGCGCGGTTGACCAGTTCACCCATTGTTTCCATCAACATGTGGTTTGACCGTCCGGTACTGGAGACGCCCTTTGTTGGCTTGCTAGGCACAACCATACAGTGGGCCTTTGATAAACGGGTGCTGACGACGCCGGTTTCGCCCTACTACCACCTTTCCCTGGTTATCAGCGCTGCCCATGAAACTGCCCAATTGCCTGCTAAAGCACTGATTGATTTGGCTTTATCCGACCTCAAACGAGTTATGTCAAAGGTCAATAAAGCGCATCTGGTGCACGCACGGGTCATCAAGGAACAGCACGCTACCTTTGCAGCAACCCCGGCGGCCGAAAAACTCCGTCCGGCGCATGAAACCGGCATCGCCGGGCTGTACATGGCCGGTGACTGGACGGATACCGGTCTGCCGGCCACCATCGAGAGCGCCGTCGTCAGCGGCCATGCCTGTGCCGAGCGGGTTTTGGCCGCGTGTGCTGTCACGTCTCCCAAAGGAGCCAGTCTGCCGGCGCACCGGGCAGCGGTTTCTACTGGCTAAGTGAGCAGGTGACGTTGGACAGAGGCGGGGCAGTGACGTTCCGACCGACCTGCGGACACCCGAAGGAACGCAGTGCTACTGTGGCGCGTCCTGTACCGGCGCTTGCGCGATTTCCGCAGAGGTCTGGCGGTAACGGTTGGCCCCGGCACCATCTCCAACCTGTTCCAACGCCTCGATGAGCAAAGGTTCAATAGCATTCTGTGGCATGTCGGATGTTGCCAGAGTGTGCAACAAGCAGCGTCAGCGCCCGGTGGTGATTGGTCAGCCCCAGCGATGTATTGAGATACAGATCGGCCGCTACTCCAAGGACCGCCTGCGATGCCCCTCCAGTCTCGGACTGCGCCAGTCAGCGTGCCAGGTGGTCTCTGGTGGCCAGGGACACACCAGTATTGCCTAGGCGTTGCAGGCTTCTACGAGTACGCGCTAGTAGCACACCCGCCGGATGTATCCGGCAGGTCCGGGTAAGTGAAGTGCTTCAAGGCGTTGAACCATCTGCCGGACAACAGCCAATGGCTGGCACTGAACCGCCAAATTTCACTTGGTGCGTTTTCGGCAACATGGATGCAACATCCAGGGCCGCCAGCCGATAACCTGGATGCTAGGTCAGAAGGTCATGCACGTGACCCTTAAACTCGCGTATCAAGTGAGGCGTGCTCCTATGTCTGTTCGCACTCGGCAGGTTTCCTCGCCCCCTCCCGTCTTGCGTCAAACCACAACCCCGGCGACAATGGCACGCCGTCAGACGGCCAGCGCCGCTACGGCCACACCCCAGGAAGCCAACGCGCGCCGGGCAGAACTTTCAACCGCTGGCGCCATGGCACGCGCGCGCCTGACATCAGGACTCATCTACGACGGCACACGCCCGGCACCTGGGACGACAAACACCAATGCCGCACGCCCCGTTGATGCACCGCTCAAAGGCGATCCCAATCACCGGACACCGGAGATTTACAACAATGTCATCAACCAGTTCGCCGTAGCACGCAACCCGCGTTACGCCATCCGTGACTCCAGCGGGGACGGCAAGCCCGACACGTTCTGCAACATCTTCGTCTGGGATGTCACCCGCGCTATGGGCGCTGAAATTCCGCACTGGGTGGATAAACGGACCGGCCAGCCGACAACGGTGTATAACTACAGCCAAAGCCGTGAACTCGATGCCAATGCCACCATGGACTGGCTGCGTCAGCATGGTGCGCAATACGGCTGGCGACAGGTCAGCGCCGAGGAGGCCCAGCGGTTGGCAAATCAGGGACATCCGACCATGGTCGGTTGGAAAAACCCAAGAGGGATTGGCCATGTCGCCATTGTGCGGCCCGGCAATATCAACGAACGCGGCCCGGCCATTGCCCAGGCTGGTGCGACCAACGTCAACTACGCCCACGTGCGCGACACGTTTGGAAATGTGCCAGTCGAATACTGGGTCAATGACCGGGGACGTGCGGCCAGCGGGCCGTCTCCCTCCCCCACACCGACGCCACAACCGCCTTCTCCAACACCGCCGCCGGCAACGACGCCTCCGACAACCGGGCTGCCGCAAACCACGCTGCGGCAGGGCGACCGAGGCGAAGCCGTCCGCATGCTCCAGCAATCCCTTATCCGGCTTGGCTACATGACTGAGGCCGCCTACAACACCGGTCCGGGCATTTTTGGGCCCCGGACGGATGCTGCCCTGCGTGCCTTCCAGCGGGATGCTGGCATTACCGTGGATGGTATCTACGGACCGCAAACTCGACGGGCCTTGACCGAAGCCCTAGCGCGGGTGCAGGGTGGTGGTGTTACCTACACCGTACGCCCCGGCGACACGCTGTCCCAGATTGCGCAGCGGCACGGGACAACGGTGGATGCACTCGTCCGGCTCAACAACATCCACAACCCGAACCTCATCTACCCTGGTCAGGAATTGCGTCTGCCGCCGTCCAGCGCACTAGCACCGGCGCCTGCACCACGCCCAGCCCCGGCGCCCACGCCCAATTTGGGACAACCCCCTTCCGGCGTGGGTGGGAGTGCACCTATCGGGCAAATTCCACGCACAGGCAATGCCTTTATTGACTCGATTGCGGCAGATGCTATCCGCAATCAACGGGAGACCGGTGTGCCAGCTTCCGTCACTATTGCCCAGGCCATTCTGGAAAGCGATTGGGGGCGCTCGAAATTGGCACGCGAGGCAAATAACTTCTTCGGGCTCAAAGGCACAGGACCGGCTGGCTCGGTCACGATGCGGACGCGCGAAGTCATCAACGGGCGTGAGGTCTACGTGAATGCACCATTCCGCAAGTACCACACGCCGCAGGAATGTTTCGCCGATCGTGCGAGGCTCTTTGCCCAAAGCCCGCGCTATGCCAGAGCGATGCAATACACCCATGATGCGTTCCGGTTTGCGGAAGAAATCCATAAAGCCGGATATGCCACTGACCCGAAATACACAGATAAACTGCACAGGATCATGAGGCAGTACAATTTGACGCAGTTTGACGCGATTGCCCGGGGGTGATTCTCAACTTCCCTTCACAAACAGCGGCAATGGATGTGGGCGGCAATGGATGTGGGTGGTGAGGTCTCGAACTCACCACCCACAGTTTTTGGGAGGTCAAGGCTGTGGATTGGAGGGCTGTATCGTCAGGGCAACTCTACGGACCCGCAGGGCAAGCGCCGTTTCAGCATGCCGATTCGTCCAGAGGGTGGATTTGTAGTTTTTCGCCCCTTTCTGGCTATCACGCACCTTGGCAGGGAAGGCGGCATATTCCGAATCCGACGAACTCATTGGGGAGGAATTCCCGGATGCTGTTGTGGTCAGCGATAAAGGTATGCTGGCCATCGTCAGCTTGGAAGGCCACGCCGTCGGCGCTGATATGCAGATAGCCGGTACAGTTGCGCACAAAGAGGCCATCGTGGTCATGAAAGACCCGGAACACGGCACTTCCCCCCCGCTTGATGGCCTCGCGCAGGCAGTACTCGGCAGCGCCCAACTGATCTTTCCAATACAGATAGGTTATCCCCAACAGTGAGAAGGCGTAGGGACCGGAAGGTTCCAAATCGCCCGCTTTTGTCAGGAGACGCTCTGCCTTATCCGGTTCATTTCTCCACAGGGCCTCCATGCCCTGCTTTAGGAAAGGTTCATACTCCGGCGCCCAAGCATCAGAAGGCGACGTATTCTGCGCCGGGTCTTGCCGGGTGTTGCCGTGTACCCTCCAGTTGTGGGACGGGACAGCATCTTCGCAGCTCAATTAATGGAGATAATGGAGAATGTTTCTGCCAACCTGACCGGATGTATGGAATGTTGAGAACAAGTGGTTTGTCTTCCCAGCTTCTGTTTGGTGGTTTGGCGCAGCCAGCCGGAAGTCAGGTTTTTCCCGGAATCCGCCAGTGGACAACTCAGGATCAGCGCCGGCAACGCCAGCAAGGCCAAGCCGCCTCACAACCGGGAAGGACCTTTTTTGTGGTTCATCATTTGCCTGTCCTCTCTGCTCCCAGTCAGCAGAAGTCACGGGTTGAAGGTGTTGCGGCAGCGCACCCTTCGACACGCTTACGGCCGGAACCCTTTGCTGAGTTCCAGCCGCTGGCTCCTGCCGGGAGGCACTCCCCTCGTGACAGACTGACCCGATGCGTGTGTGGTGATGTTTTGATTTCACCACACACGGCTGCAGGAGGCTAGTCCCTTGGGAAGCGGGATATGCTGAAGCCCGGCAGTGTCACAAAGCCGAACAGTTGCCTGATTCAGAACGCCGATGGTCAAGGCGGTAAAGTTTTGTTTCCGAAGCATTCAATCTGACTCGGCAGCCGTAATTTCCCAGTCACCAAACGGATCGGGGAGCCTGGCCCAGGCGGCCGGACCACGTTCGGCTTCAGCGTCGGTCAGCAGACAGGCATCAAGGGCGGCTTCAATAGCCTCCCGGTTCATCCGCCGGTCGCCAATGAAAACCAACTCCTGGCGTCGGTCACCGAAGGGCTCCTCGAAAAGGGAGCGGATTTCGGCACGCATGGCGTCATCCACGCCCCATTCGCTCTCCGGCTGGGTGGCCCACCAGTAACCGCCGGGTTCAATCCGACACGCTCCACCAGCCTGGCTCCAGACGCCCATTACGTCCATGCGGGTAGCCAGCCAGAAAAAGCCCTTTGACCGCAACACCCCGTGCCACTCCTGGCCGTCAGTTTCACCGTGGAAAAACGCCCACAGCCGTTCGGGATGAAATGGACGACGCCGCCGATAGACAAAGCTGGATATGCCGTAAGTCTCGGTTTCTGGCGGATGCTCGCCACGCAGTTCCTTGAGCCAGCCGGCGGCCTGACTGGCGCGCTCAAAGCTGAAGCGTCCTGTCCCAAGCACTTCCGTTAGCGGTACGACGCCAAACTGGCAGTCCAGCAGCCGGGCTTCTGGGTTGAGACGCCGCAGGATGCTCCGCAACTGGGCAAGTTCCTCCGGGGTTACAAGGTCGGTCTTGTTGATGAGCAGGACATCAGCAAACTCGACCTGCTCGATGAGTAGATCGGCAATGGTCCGGTCATCTTCGGGGCTAACGGCAAGCTGGCGCTCGGCAAGGCTTTGTGCTGCCTGGTAGTCACGTAGAAAGTTCCGGGCATCCACGACCGTCACCATAGTGTCGAGACGGGCGATGTCCGACAGGCTGTTTCCGGACGCATCGGTAAACGTAAAGGTTTCTGCCACGGGCAGGGGTTCAGAAATCCCGGTGGACTCGATAAGCAGGTAGTCAAACCGTCCTTCCCGCGCCAGCTTTCCGACTTCCACGAGCAGGTCTTCCCGCAGCGTACAGCAGATGCAACCGTTTGACATTTCGACCAGCTTTTCTTCGACCCGGTTGAGGGCTGCTCCCCCCTGCGCAACAAGCTGGGCATCTATGTTGACCTCGCTCATATCGTTGACGATGACAGCCACGCGCTTCCCCTCGCGGTTTTGCAGGATGTGGTTGAGCAGGGTGGTTTTCCCGGCTCCAAGGAAACCAGACAACACGGTAACGGGTAAACGTTGGGATATGGACATTGACGCCAAGGCTCCTTCCTAAAAAGCATTTCATGGGATCGCGCGCGTCCCGCGCGCATGACCTTCACCCTCACCGTGCGGGTAGGATGCTTGCGCTCCCAACCCGCGTGCCTGCCACCCAGAGCAGGACGCCCCCCAAACCCAACCACAAGCCGCCCGCCATGGCCAGGCGCAGATACAACGCCGAAAGGGACGGTTCGCGCAGGGTGAAGCGTGGCCAGCTTGGCACTTCTTCGGCGCGAATGAGGTCGTTGGGCAGGACGCGCCGCGCAAACCGTTCACGCCATGTCTCGTGGAAGGCCAACACCTGGTCGTAAAACGCTAGCCAGCGGTCGGCATCCACGCCAGAGAGCCCATCCAGAAGCGACTGCATCAGGGCTGTCGGCGAAAGCCACGCCAGGCGCGAACGCCATTGGTGACGGCGGCGACGCGCCTGTGCCTCGGCTTCCCGCAATGGACGCATCTCGGACTCTACAGCAGCCAGTCGCGCCAGTGCCCTTAGGGAGAAGTCTTCTGCCGGGAGCGCCGTCGGTACACCTTGGGCAGCAAGGTAGCGGGCTGTCAGTTCCTTTTCGTTGGCCTCAAAGGCGTGGTCAGCCGAACGCCGCGCATTGACGAGTTCGATGGAGTTTGGCCCGGGAGCCAACCCGTTGGCGACTCCCGCACCAGCCGCCGGAATGAGAAGGCCCCATACCAGCCACACCACTGACAAAACCACGGCGTTCGTTGCCGAAGCCCACCCTTGAGCTGCCACAATGGACACCACTGCCAGCCACAGCCAGACATACACTGCAACTAACCCCATCCAGAGGACAAGCCGCAGCAGGGCCGCTCCCGACGGTCGTTCGGTCAGCAAAAAGGCCAGCAGGCCCCCGCCCCACATGGTTCCCACCAGCCAGACGCCCCGGGCTGCAAGTTTTGTCACCAGCAACGCAAAGGGGGTGATGGGTTGCGCCAACACCAGCGCCAGCGTTCCCTGCTCACGTTCGCCCGACAGCACATCGTAGCCAAAGGCAAAAACCATGAGCGGCAGCAGGAAGGTGACGACAAAGGCGATGTCAAACCACCCGGTTGCCGCATGGAGCGGGTTTTCCGGGTCGGGCTGTACGGCTGCCTCGCGCATGGTGATGCGAAAGGCGTAGGGATGCAGGTCGCGGTCGCCAATAGCAAAGGTCGCCAGGGGCGCAGGCGGCAGTACGGCCGGCTGAAAGACCCGGAACATACCAGCAATCAACGGGCGGCGCGCATCGAACTCACGGTCCGGCGCCTGCTTTTGCTCCAATGCGGCTACAGCCTCACGGTACGCGGCCAGGCGCTCATCGGCGGACTTCTGGAACGCAGCGCTGGCCGTTTGCTGGAAGGTTGTCCAGCGCAGGCCGTTGTATGCCCCGAAGACGCAGAGGCCAGACAGAACCAGCCCAGCCAGCCACCTGCTCTTTTCCCGCAGAAGGTGCCGCCACTCGTGCCGGAAGACGGACAGCCAAAGTTTTGCGTGCATCACGGAGACAAGGTTGCCGGTTCAAGTTACCGCTGTCAGACCGCGTGCTGCGCTGGAGATCGCCAGCAGGGAGAAACCCAACCAACCACCAAGCCAAGCCAGCGCCAACCACTGCTGTTTCAGCGCCAGCGCCAGCGACGGCGGGGTGTAAGTAAAAGGCTGGATACTCGTCCAAAGCCGGGCATCGGCAACGTAGGTTTCACCTGTCGCCGGCGTTGAGTTGTAGGCCCAGTCTTCGTTGAGGGTTTTGACGAGCAGTTGGCGGTATCGCTCGGCAGCGTCGGCAAAGTCCAAGTGGTGGAAGACATCCGTTCCGGCTAAAGCCATCGAGACACTGCGGACGGCCAGCACCGGTGCGACAATGGCGGCAGCGTTGTGCAGCGTCACCTGCCGCTCGAACACTGACCACAGGCGGGCATAGTGATGGGCATAGACCTGGTTGCTGTGCTCTTCGCTTTCCTGCATGAGCAAGCCAGCCGGATTGATGGGTAAGTCTTCTAGGCGCTTGGCGTTGTATTGGGCCAGCAATTTGGCCTCGAAGGCCTTGAGTCGTTCTTCCTGGGGGTTGTGACCATCAATCCCCTGCTTGATGTCGTGTGCGACGGCGGCATCAAAAGCCGCACGCGCGGGCGTCGGATACCAGCGCGCTGCCAGGTCAGTCACCATCCGTGGCACGACAAAACTGCTCACCGCCCAGAATGTCAGCATACCCAACAGGGTCATCCGCGCTGACCAACGGGACGACGCCGCCAGGGTCAGCGCCAGAAAGATGAAACCGTAGAGCAGGTAACTGACTGCCATCAGGGCCATGCGGACGAAATCCCACGGGGCATCCTCCAGCCACCACAGAAGAAGGACACTGCCAACCACAGCCGGCAGCAACGCCACACCCAAGGCAGCTCCAATGCCGGCCAGTTTGCCCGCGAGCAGCGTCCGGGGGTGGACGCCAAGGCTGAGGAGATAGCGCAGCGTACCTTGTTCGCGTTCGCCGGCAAGGGCGTCGAACGCTAGGACAATGATGAGCAGCGGGAGCAGGTACTGCAACACTCCGGCGGCAGTGAGCGCGAGCAGGCGTTGAGTACGTCCATCCTGGGCAGCAGTGCCGGTAAGATCGTGGCGTTTATGGGCTTCGAGAAAAGCTACGACGCCAGCGTGTTCATCTATGCCAATATCAACGAATGCCAGCGCCGTCTGGGGCTTGAAGGCATAGACGCCGTAGTGGGCAGCCGCATGGGGGTTCTTCGGCGGCTGTGTCACCCAGTGCTCACGGGCAATGGCATTCGCAGCGGTGCGCTGGGCGCGAACCCTCTGCGTCTGTTGCCAACCGACGATGAGGACAGCCAGAAGGCAGAGTCCAACGGCGCTGCACAGCCAGCGAAAGCGGTGGTCACGGAGCAGGCTTCGGAACTCCTGCCGGGCAATGGTCAACCATCCAGCCATCGTGTTTGGTTCTCCCTAGTGGCGGGGTTCAGTTCCGCATGTAGTCGAGATAAAGCTGTTCGAGTGCCTGAGGTGTCAGGTCAGCGCCGGCCAGGGTCGTCAACAGTTTTCCCTGACGCATGATGCCGATGTGCGTACCAACTTCTCTAGCGCGGAACAGATCGTGGGTTGCCATTAGGACGGCCATCCCTTGGGCAGCCAGCCGGGTCAGCAGTTGCGAGAACTCATTAGCAGCTTGTGGGTCCAGTCCCGAAGTTGGTTCGTCCAGCAGGAGGGCTTTGGCTTCTTTGGCCAGGGCAATGGCAATCCCGACCTTCTGGCGCATCCCTTTGGAATATGTGGCTACGCGCCGCTCAGCAGCCTCAGCAGACAAACCAACACTGGCCAGCCAGTCGAGAAGCTCGCGCTTGGTGTAGTGTTTTCCGGCCAGCTCACTGAAGTAGTCGAGGTTTTCAAGTCCTGTAAAATTTCGATACAGCATGACCTGCTCTGGGATGTAGGCAAGCCACTGCTTGGTTTCGATAGGATGTTCGGCGACGACATAGCCGTTGATGCGGGCTTCGCCCTTGGTCGGCGTAATGAAGTTCAGGAACAGGTTGATAGTGGTTGTTTTGCCAGCGCCGTTGGCGCCCAGCAGGCAGAAAATCTCGCCAGGGGCAACCTGCAGGTTGAGATCATCTACGACAACCCGCTCACCATAGGCTTTGGTGAGGTGGACGGCTTCGAGCATGGGCGGCACGGGGGTATTCCTGCCAGCGCATAGGAATCAGCAAATAAGAATAATCTGAATAGCAGAGAGCCACCCTTGATGCAAGGACTGGGAGCGTGGGCATCCTGCCCGTACGAGCCTGGGAGTGTGGGCGTCTCGCCCGCATGAGCCTGATTACCGACCAGGTTCTGTGAACTCCACGACTTCCACGGCCGGCTCAGCCGGCGGCGCAAATTCATCCCAGCCGGCAACCACTACACCCAAGCCGCCATCGGGGAAACGTTCCATCATTTGGGCAATGTCGGGCAGGGGCTCTGGCGCTGACTCGGTAACGGCGCTAGCCAGCAGCGTACCGGCGGTCTCCATCCAGACGTGAACTTCACGGCCACCAATCGGCATCCGGCCAAGGTAGGCATAAGGCGACCGGATGGTGTAGGCGTGGCTGTACCAAAGCTTGACAGTGGCTCCGTCGGCCGTAGCGGAGTACCCGGCGAACTCGTAGGCCACACTTTCGACAACCTGGGTGACATTCTCCACGGCAGGCGAAACCGTCGGCGTAACATCAACACTGGCTGGTTTCTGGGTCGTGCGGGAGACAACAGCCGTTTGTGCTGCCTTCTTCGCTGCAACCGTCAGCTTGATCGGACTGGTGGCCGTCCGGGCCGCCAGGGCACGCTTTCCAGGGCGGTTTTTCCACATCCTGTTTGCAGCCCAGTTGATCCTGTTTGCGGCCCGGTTGTTGGCCGCCCTACCCATCCGGCGTACCTGCGCCCGGCAGGAAAGCCGGCAGGATTTGCGCCGGACGAATCGCCGACCGGACTTCACGCTGGCTGGTGTACTCGTCAGGCTGAACACCGGACGTCGGGGAGCTCTGGCTGAAGATGAGGCGTGGGCACTGTTACCTGCCACCTCGCCAGCGAGGATTGCTGTGCCACAGAATAGAAGGATGAGGCAAATTAGGATGACAGGGTGTGCTAGGCCGTGAAAGAATCGTGTCATCGTGGTATGTTCCAAGTCTGAACCCAAACTTCAGTTGCCGTGTTTGTCGCGGTACTTGCGGCTTAGCCAAGCCTCACTGCAAATTCCGCGCCACACGCGCCATCCACTAATGCTGCCTTTTGCCGACGCCGAGTCGAATCGCAAAGTCTTCAAAAGAAAGGCCTTAGGTAAAGGTGTTAACCGACTTTTCACGGCGGCGATAACCTCTTCAAAGAATTGTCACAGGCGTCACTTGTCAATGTTCGGGACAGATGGCTGTCGAATGGACACCTGCTTTGACCGAATCTAGGACTGCCTGAAATAACCCGGTGCTATGCGTTACTTTGACTTGCAACCGGCTGATGACCTCTCCGCTATGGGGCGTGTTACCCAAGACATTGGGGATGTTTCAGGACGCGACCCACTTGCTGCCCTCAAGGAACTTGAAGACCTGCTTTCCATCTCTCTCCCGCCGCTCGACTCACTGCGCCGCTGTCAAATTGCTGAACAGTGGGAAATCCTAGGTAACTACAGCGCAGCAGAGCAGCAGTTATCCCAGATTAAACTGGAAGGGTTGCCAGATGACATTGCGGCACAGGTGTTTCTGCGGCAGGCGAGCCTTTGCCGGTGGACAAACGATGCACCCCAGGCTATCCACCTTGCCAAGCAGGCACGAGACTTAGCCCAGAAGGTCAACGATGAGGAATGCGTCGGCGAAGCCTTTGCCATTATCGGCTATGCGTACTGGTTGATGGACGAGTACGAGATGGCCTACGACGCCCTGCGGCAAGCCGTAGAAGTGCTTGGGCAGACAAAAAACCTACGTGCTTTTGCTCAGGCCTGCTGGGCACTGACATACGTCTGCAATCTGCTGGGGCGCACTTCCGAAGCCCAAGAAGTCTCCGAGCGCGGCATTGTGGCGTTGACCAACTCACCCAAAGCCGAGACACCGTTTGGACAAACCCTGCTCGGCCATCTCCGAGCAAGCCAAGCCGTCATTGCCTTTGAGTGTGGCAATGTCGAGATTGCGCTGATGATCCACGAGCGGGCGCTCGATCACTGGATGTCCACAAATGACCCGCGCCTGTTGGCGAATGGCTACCGCAACGTAGCCGAAATTCACTTTGCCACCGGCAACTGGGACCAAGCTGAGGCTCTGCTCGAACAGGCTGCCTACCTGGTTGGCGAAAGCGATCCATCCATCCGCTGTTCAACGCTCATCACCATGAGCCGCCTGGCGGCGCGGCGTGGCAAGTTTTCTGACGCCCGCCTGTCCCTTGCCGATGCCAATATGTTGGCTTCTCAATCGGGCAGTCGTCGGCTACTAGCCGAGTACTATGATGCGCTTGGGGAAACTGACCTCTTGGAACGTAACTATGCCGATGCTGAAAGCAACTTTGCAGCCGCTCGTGACCTTTTTATCAAAATGAACCAACTGCAACGGGTGGCTTATGCCAATCTGCGACTTGCAGAAGCCCGTTTGCTGCAGGGCGATCCGGCAGGTGCACGGGCCTTTTTGGGAGCTGCCCAAGAGCTAGCTACCCGCACGACCAACCCGCTGCTTGAAGCGCACATAGATCGCCTCAGTGGCAAGCTTGCCCTCGCCGAAGGCGAGACAACAACCGGTATCTCCTTGCTGCTGCGCGCTATTCAGTGTTTTGAGTCACTTAACTTCGCCTGGCAGGTGGCCTTGGGTTACCTCGATGTCGGGACGGCGACAGGCGAAGGCGTTCCCCTGTCCCAGCAGCGGGAATGGCTTGAAACAGCCATTAGCATTTTTCGACACGTTGGAGCGGCTCCGCACCTAATGGCAGCAGAGGCTGCGCTGGTCGAACTGAGTCGGCGCACGCCAGTAACCCTCCAAGACCTTCCTGGACTCAACACCACCCAAGTCGAGCGGCTGACGGCAGCCATTGCCTCAACGGAGTCCGTTGTACGTGAACTTGCTACCATTGTGGATAGCTACAAAATACCCATCGCCGTCTTTGCCGAGAACATCGAAGGTGATCTGCTGGTGCTTACGTCCCGTGGACTTGAGACCGAAACCGTCCAAGATTTGCGGGCTCTCTTGAAACGACGCCTTCAGCAACCCGATGTACCACAAAGCGACTCCATCCGTTTTGAGTGCCTGTGGCGTGCCGAAACCCATCTTTCTCAACATCGTCCGCGCAGCGTGTGGGCTCACCTAGGACGCCTCAAACCAGACATCGAGCCACTTATTCACTCTCTGTTACGTTTGGCTGGAGTCTCCATTGAGCTATGCCACCTGCGAGCAGTGGTCGAGGAGCTCTCTACTGCTCAGAAAGCCAGCGATGTGCGTGTTGATGATGCCGAGCTTGCCGAACTCGGCCTTATCGCGGCCTCACCGGCTATGCGCGAGATTGCCGAGCAGATTCTGCGCATTCGGAACACCTCGGTGAATGTGCTCATTACTGGCGAGTCCGGGACAGGCAAAGAGGTGGTGGCACGGGCTATTCACCGTGCCTCGACACGCCGTCACAAACCTTTTGTCGCCTTCAACTGTGCGGCCGTCCCCGATGAGCTGCTGGAAAGCCAACTGTTTGGTTACAAGAAAGGTGCTTTCACTGGGGCGGACAAAGATACTCTAGGTGTTATCCGGGCAGCTGACGGAGGAACGCTTTTTCTGGATGAAATCGGCGAGCTGCCGCTGCACCTGCAGCCGAAACTGCTGCGTTTTCTTCAGGAACGAGAAGTCCACCCAGTTGGAGCCGATCGGGCAGTAGCCGTGGACGTGCGGGTCATTGCCGCTACAAACCGTGATCTAGCCCAAGAAGTTGCGGCCCGCACCTTCCGGGAAGACCTCTTCCACCGGCTCAATGTACTCAAGATTACCCTTCCCCCACTGCGCGAACGGCGTGCAGACATCCCTGTTCTTGCACAGGCCTTTCTTCAAGAAGCCGCTGCGCAGAACCAAAAGCAAGTCAAGCTGTCTGAAGCCGCGCTGACGGCGCTCACTATGTATGATTGGCCCGGCAATGTGCGGCAGTTGCAAAATGAAATCGAGCGCGCGGTGGCGCTGGCTGATGACGGAGCACTGATTTTGCCATCGTCATTTAGCTTTACGGCACCTTCCGGCAGTCCAACGGCAGACGCCAGCCTTGTCGCCATCTTCCCGGAAGGACAAATCCCGCCAAAACTTGCCGATGCCGTCGCCCTGCTCGAACGCCACCTGATTACTGAAAGCCTCAAACGCCATGGCGGCAATGTCACCCGGACGGCACAGGAACTAGGGATCAGCCGTCCGAGCCTCTACGCCAAGTGCAAGGCCTATGGCATTACCATCAGCAAAGCCGTGGGAAGCTAGCCCGGCATCCCCAACGCAGCCGGCACTAACCCAAGGAGCACTTTGTTATGAAAGTTGCCATTCTCTGTGGTGGACGTGGAACACGTCTGCGTGAGGTCAGTGAAACCATTCCGAAGCCCATGGTACCGATCGGCGAACATCCCATCCTGTGGCATGTCATGAAGCTTTACGCCGCTCACGGGCTTACGGAGTTTGTTCTGCTGCTAGGTTACAAGGGGAGTATCATCCGGGAGTATTTCCTCAACTTTGCTGCCTACGAGCGTGATGTCACGGTAGATTTGTCCATCACCGGAGATCGCCGCCTGATTTTTCACGAACCCCCGACCGAACCTTGGCGGGTCACGCTTCTCAACACCGGCGAAGACACCCTGACCGGTGCTCGTGTGCGCCGGGCGCGTCGCTACCTGGAAACCGAAGAACTATTTTGCCTGACCTATGGGGATGGCGTCGGCAACGTGGACATTACGGCCCTTCTTGAATTTCACCGCCGGCACGGACGGCTGGCCACCGTAACGGCTGTTCGCCCTCCAGGCCGCTTCGGAGAACTTGTGCTCGACGAGCATCATCACGTGCGGGTCTTCAATGAGAAACCCCAGGTCAGTGGCGGCTATATCAACGGCGGGTTCTTTGTCTTTCACCGAGATGTCTTGGAGCGTTACCTCCCTGATCGCGATGACCTTATGCTTGAAAAAGAACCGCTTGAAGCCCTAGCGCGCGACGGTGAACTTATGGCCTTCCGTCACGAAGGTTTCTGGCAACCGATGGATACACCCCGCGAATTTCAACTCCTGAACGACATGTGGAGGAGCGGCAAGGCCCCGTGGAAAGTCTGGTGAAATTCTGGCGCAACCGGCGGGTGTTTGTTACTGGGGCCACAGGACTGGTCGGGTCCTGGCTTGTCAAAGCCCTGCTTGCTGAAGGGGCGCAGGTCATCGCTCTTATTCGGGATGCCGATCCGCAATCCGAACTGCTGCGATCCGGTGACTTCTGGCGGATTACGGTTGTCAACGGCCGGCTAGAAGACTTTGCCACGCTTGAACGCGCCATCCATGACCACGAACCCGACACCGTGTTTCACCTAGCAGCGCAGACCATTGTCGGGGCAGCACACCGCAACCCGTTGGAGAATTTTGAGTCGAATGTCCGGGGAACATACCACCTGCTCGAAGCTTGCCGGCGGGGACAGCCCTTTGTCCAGCGCATTGTAGTGGCATCCAGTGACAAAGCCTATGGTACGGCTGAGACCTTACCCTACGTAGAGACCATGCCCCTGCGCGGCCAGCATCCTTACGAAGTGGCCAAAAGCTGCGCCGACCTGATTGCAGCAGCTTATTACCACACTTACGGCCTGCCAGTGGCCATTGCCCGCTGTGGCAACATCTACGGTGGCGGCGACCTGAACTGGAGCCGCCTAGTGCCGGGCACGATCCGCGCCTTCTGGCAGGGCGAACGCCCTATCATCCGTAGTGACGGGACGTATGTCCGCGATTACCTCTATGTCGAGGACGTGGTGGACGCTTACATGCGGCTAGCCGTTTACCTTGACCAGCCAGGCGTTGTGGGGGAAGGTTTCAACTTCAGCCCCGAACGCCCGATGACGGTGCTGGAGCTGGTAGAGCGAATTCAGGACCTCATGGACTGCCGGCACATTCCGCTCGACATCCGCAATACAGCCGTGGGCGAAATTCACTCGCAGTACCTGGATGCCTCCAAGGCGCGGGAGCGGCTGCACTGGACGCCCCGGCGCACGCTAGAAGATGGCCTGCGCGCCACCATTGCGTGGTATCGGGCCTTTCTAGAGACTCAAGCGCGCCCTCGGCAAGACCAAAACCTCATCAGAGGAGATGGCTTCAGATCATGATTGATGGTGTGGCTGTCCGACCTCTACGGCAAATTCCCGATGAACGCGGCAAAATTATGCACATGCTGCGGGCCGATGAGCCGCACTTTGAGAAGTTCGGCGAGATTTACTTTTCCTGCGTCTACCCAGGGGCTATCAAAGCCTGGCACATCCATAAGGCCATGACGCTCAACTACGCCGTCATCGTCGGGCGCATCAAGCTCGTGCTCTATGACGACCGTGAGCACTCACCGACCCGTGGCGAACTCATGGAGTTGTTCATCGGGGACGGCAACTACGCGCTCGTGACCATCCCACCCCGGATTTGGAATGGCTTCAAAGGCATTGGTACGGAAACGGCCATTGTAGCCAACTGCGCCACCCTGCCCCATGACCCGGAGGAAATCGAACGGATGGACCCGTTTACCGACCGCATTCCCTACTGTTGGGACATCCGCCACGGATGAGTTCCGGCGCATGTTCTCGGCATGGATGAACCAGTGTATCTCCTCATCGGCGGAGCAGGCTACTTTGGCGCGCGGCTAGCGGAAGACCTCGCCCAACACGGGCGGGTTATCGTCACCGGCCGCCGCCGCTCCCCCGCACGTGACCAGTGGCTGGCCTGCCATGCTGGACGCATTACATGGCAGTTCTATGACGCTGCCGAAATGTCCCGGCTGCCGTCGGAAACCGGCTACGCTGCCGTGTTCAACCTAGCAACGCCAAGTGCGGCCGAAGCTGCCGCACAGCCGGAAGCCGCCCGGCAACAGGCGTTGGCCACTGTGGATCAGGCGCTACAGCTTGTCGCATCTGGGCGTGCGCGCCGGCTAATACATTTTTCCACCTTCCACGTGTACGGTGCGCCGGCGCATGAAGCGCCGCGCACCTGGTACGGAGAGAGCGACCCACCGACGCCGACGCACCCGTATGGGTATATCCATGCCGCCTGCGAGGCGCATCTCGCAGCAGCTAACTTGTCGTCTGTGCTGATTGTGCGCCCAACAAATCTCGTGGGGCAGCCAGCACACATGGACCTAGGGCCGCAGCAAAGGTTGATCTTTCTTGACCTTTGTCGGCAGGCTGTAAAGCTTCGTGCTCTGACGTTGTTGACCGATGGTTTAGCTTACCGGGACTTTTTACCCATCTCGGCGGCTCTGGCTGCCATTCACCGCCTGCTCGATGTCTCTTCCTGGCCGCGGCAGTGCCATCTAGCAGCCGGCTACAGTATGACGCTACAAACCCTAGCCGAACGAATCCGACAAGTTGCCGCCAAGCAGTACCGGTGGGACATATCACTGACCCTAGGCGTGCAGACCGACCCTTTCCGGACTCCATTTCGTGTTGACATCACGACCCTGCGTCAGTTGGGCTGGTCGCCGCCTGGAGAAACCGAACTTGATGCCGAAATTGCTGCCACTTTGAATAGCTTCCAAGCTGCTATGGAACAATGAGTCGGCTACCGGTTGTTTCTTTTGTCACCAGCTATGTGTCGCCGTTTATGACCGAGCTGACGGCAGCCGTCAATGACTTGGGGCAATTAGCGCTTCATGCCATCTATCTTGAAACCTCCCAGTTTGCCAACCATGGCGCCCACTGGAACACCGCTCCCGAACGCCCGGATACGCATCGCCGTCCGGCCGAGGTGCCGGTGACGGACTTCCTGCGGGACTGGTTTGACCGCTACCGTCCACAAGTCGTGATTTGCGGCTATGGACGAGGACTGGTGTATGAAACAACCTTTGCCTACTGCCAACGCGCCGGTGCTGTTTTTGGCGTCTTTGCCGAACAGCCCATGCGCGATGGCCGGCTCAAATACCTGGCGCGTTGGGCTTACTACACCCAACTTTGGCGCCGGATGCCCCCGGCCTTTGTTCTAGCCGTCGGCGACCGCGCCGTACAGTTTTACCGGCGTCTGTTGCGCAACCCAGAAGGTGCCGTGTTTTTTCCGTATTACCAAGATTTACGCCCAGTACTCGCGATTCCTGACCGGCCGGTGCGGGACACCCTCCAGTTTCTTTTTTCCGGCCGACTCGTAGCCCAGCACGGCATTCGTCACCTTGCTGCAGCTTTTGAAAAACTGGCACAGACGCACCCCGGTCGTTTCCACTGGTGCGTCTCAGGTACCGGAGACCAAGAACGCTGGATTCGACAGGCGATGGCGCGTACTCCGGCGTTAGCCCAAGCAGTTAGCTTCGACCGGGAGTTTGCCACCTGGAATGATCGCCTGCGCCCCTTTGCGGCATCGGACGTACTGGTGTTGCCGAGCTTCCATGCAGGCTGGGGACTGGTGATTCCAGAGGCCCTAGGGGCCGGCATGCCGGTTATCACAACACGTGGGGTTGAGGCTGCGCGTTACTACGTCGAAGCCGGTGTCAACGGCCTGTTTGTCGAACCGCATCCGGTAGACATCTACCGGGCACTGGCTTTTTGTCTCGATCATCCCCAGGTCGTCCAAGTCATGCGTCGGCATACCCGTGCATCTGTAGCACGGGGCGATGTGCGAGTGGGTGCAGCCCGGCTTGTGGACTTGCTCTCGCGGTGGCTTTGAAATGTTCCTCAACTCATTGCTGACGGGGACTTGAACTTCTGCTGATGGCGGGCGTATGATTTCTTACGCTTTGTGCATCTTTCACCCCAACGGGGCCGTGCTTCCGTGGATGTTGCTTCTGCTCCTTCCTTATCTATCTGCTCGGCCGCTGACAAAGAACAGGCCTTGCGGGTGTGGTTGCGTCAGGCACAACGTCTGATGGTGGCGCTCTCAGGAGGTGTAGACAGCAGCTATTTGGCCTTTATTGCCCACCAGGAACTCGGCTCACATGTGCTTCTGGTCACCGGTCAAAGCCCCAGTCTAGCTACTGCAGAACGCGAAGCCATAACGCAATTTGTGACGCATTACGGGATGCGTCATGTTTTCGTAGAAACACACGAACTCGACCGTCCAGAATACCGTGCCAATCCGGTTGAACGTTGCTACTTCTGCAAACAGGAACTTTACGGTCAACTCTGGTCTCTAGCCCGCCAGGAAGGCATCAGTGTGGTCTGCGATGGCACCAATGCCGATGATACCAGTGATTTCCGTCCTGGACGGCGCGCGGCGGCTGAACAGGCCATCAGTAGCCCACTGGCGCAGTTTGGGTTTACCAAAGCGGACATTCGAGAACGTGCGCGATACTGGGCGCTGCCTATGGCAGACAAGCCGGCCTCGCCGTGCCTGGCATCGCGGATTCCGCACGGGCAACCTGTAACTATCGACAAGCTTACGGCTATTGAGCGCGGCGAACAGGCGCTCCGACAGTTAGGCTTCCGGGAAGTGCGTCTCCGTCACCATGCCGACCTGGCTCGGATTGAAATTGCCCCAGATGAGTTGCCGCGCGCGCTCGACCCAGCCATGGCAACCCGTTTGGTAGCGGCCCTCAAGCCCCTTGGCTTTCGCTTCATCACCCTTGACCTTGAAGGCTTTCGGAGCGGCTCACTTACTCGTGCGGCTGTTGATTCAGCCAACCACCAGGCCGAACTCCAAGCTGGGCACTGAGGGACGCTGTAAAATCGCCACCTTTGTGAGGAACAACCCATGCCGAACGCTTTCGTTGATGACGCCCGCAGTTTCAAGGAGGACAACCCATTTGAATCTATGATGTCGCGCTTCGACAATGCCGCGAAGCTGCTCGACCTTGACCCAAACATCTATCGCATCCTTCGCTATCCGACGCGCGAAATGACCGTGTACATCCCAACCTTGATGGATGACGGTCATTACGAAGTTTTCATAGGTTATCGCGTCCAGCACAACTTTGCCCGTGGGCCGGCCAAAGGTGGTATCCGCTATGCTCCAGACGTGACTTTGGATGAAGTCCGCGCCCTGGCAGCCTGGATGACATGGAAGTGCGCCGTAGTCAACATTCCTTACGGCGGTGGTAAAGGTGGCATCGTGTGCGACCCGCACAAGATGTCCATGGGAGAACTCGAACGCCTCACCCGGCGCTATACGGCCGAGATTCTCGACATTATTGGTCCTGAGCGAGATGTCCCAGCGCCGGATATGAACACCAATGAGCAGATTATGGCGTGGGTGATGGATACCTACTCGATGCACGCCCGCCATACAGTCAATGCCGTTGTCACCGGCAAACCTGTCGAGCTTGGGGGTTCACGAGGACGCCGGGAAGCAACCGGACGCGGGCTTTTATTTGTCACACAAGAAGCCTGTAAGAAGTTCGGCCTCAAGCCCTCTGAAACCCGAGTGGTCGTGCAAGGCTCTGGGAACGTCGGAGGCATCGGCGCAACCCTCTTGCACGAGGCAGGCTTCAAAGTCATCGCCATCTCTGACATTCGCTGGGGCCTTTACAACCCGAAGGGACTGGATATTCCAGCAGCGCTGGCCCACCTACACAAGCACAAAACGTATGAAGGTTTCGAAGGCGGTGAACTGATCACCAATGCGGAACTGCTCGAACTCGACTGTGATGTGCTGATTCCAGCAGCAACGGAAAACCAGATCACGACCCAGAATGTTGAACGCATCAAATGCCGTATCCTGTGCGAAGGCGCAAACGGGCCGACGACAGCAGCCGCCGACGAAGTACTTGAAAGAAAAGGTGTTTTCGTCATCCCGGACATCCTTGCCAATGCCGGTGGTGTGACGGTTTCCTACTTTGAATGGGTTCAAAACCGCATGGGCTTCTTCTGGAAGGAAGAGTTTGTCAATGAACGCCTGCAAGACACGATGGTGTCTAGCTTCAACGACGTTCTCAGGTACGCCGAAAAGCACAAGGTGAATATGCGTACGGCAGCCTACATGCTGGCCATTGACCGTGTAGCTTATGAAACCAAGATGCGGGGCATTTACGCCTGACCCCTCCTGCCGTCTTTGAGGCCTTCGGTTTTCAAAAAAACAACTCTTCTAAAGCAATAGGGCTTGGTTTCTGGAAGCTAGCTGTGCTAGCCTCGCCCAAGTTTTGTAGCTAAAAGCGTTGCACGAAACACTCCACTGGCTGGTAGTCTTAGGAAAACAACAAAGGGTTTTTTGCTTTTTTCGTATCGTGCAGACATGACAAGGTTGGAAACAATATCAACTGGTCCTGTGACCAGGAGGGAACGAAGAATGAAACACCGTCTTTGGCTTGCGCTGTTTGCCTGCATACTTTTAGGCAGTGCGACAGTCGTAGCGCAATCGGCACGTGAGCAGGATCGTCCGCTTAACCCGACTGTCACCGGCGGCACCGGCCTGTTTACAGTTTATGACGCCTCAACACTGAAGCGAGGAGAGTTTAATATTGCGGCTTACTACAACAACTTCGACCGTGAACCGGGCAATGTGGACATCAGCCAGCAAATTGTGAGTGGCGCTGTCGGTCTCACGGATCGGTTGGAATTCTTTGCCGCTTCAGTTTTCCGGCAGCAGCTTGTTGCCAACCAGCGCCGCGAGCTCAGCGGATTCCTTCTGCCAAACGTACGCTTCCCGGGAACGCTGGCAGCGCCAGTCCCCCTGGGGCCTGGTACTTCGGCCGGCGCTCCCTTTGTCGGCCTCATCGGGCCAAGCACAACCAACATCTCCAACGCTGGCGCAGCCGTTGGCGGTGTCTTACCAGGGCTGGTACAAAGTGGCACGCGAATTATCGGCACCGGCATCAATGCCCGCCTGGTGGGGAATTTGCCGGGCTACCTGAACGACTTCCCCTTCTTGGCCAGCAGCGAATACACCAGCGGCAACACGACGCTTGGGGCTAAGTTCCGTTTTACTAATCCGGAGAACCCATTTGGGTTGGCCGTTGTCGGTTTCGTCAACATCCCGACAGCCTTTGCCAACGGCATCTTTCGTGGCGCAGGCAACGGTGTTGTGCGCGGCAGCGGGCCGGGTACAGTAGATTACGGACTGGTCCTCGTGCCAGCCGTGCGTGCCGGGCGGTTTACCTTTACCGGCAACCTCGGTGCGGTCAAAGCTGGCGATCCATCCGCCAATGACATCCGCTATCTTGACCGGCGCAATATCTTCATTGCTTCCGGTGCGGTGGATGTGGCGGTCAACAAATACTTCCAGGCCATCGGTGAAATCACCTCCAACATCTACTACGGGAGTGGCACGCCGAATCTCAACCCGGTCAATCCGCTTGACCTGACCGTTGGCGCCCGCTTCACGCCAACCGGCAATGACAAGTCGGTTCACTTCAGCTTTGGCGGGGGCTATCGGCGGCTGCTGAACAATGCCAACCAGGAACGTGGCTCAAACCGTGGCGATATCAACGGTTTTGTCGCAAATGCCGTCATTGGCTACCGGCGGCGGGTGCAGACGGTCGAAGCACCCGACCCTTGCGCCAACAACCGGCCGCCAACGGTTACACTGTCCTCTGACCGGACGCGCCTCAAGACCACCGAACGGGCGCGCCTGACGGCCGTGGCCAGTGACCCCGACCCGTATGACACGAACTTGACTTACAACTGGACGGCCAGCGTCGGGCGGATTGAAGGCACCGGCCCAAATGTGACCTACGTCCCGCCTACGGACCGCGCCGGTACCGCTACAGTGACGGTCACGGTTTCAGACATCTGCTGTGCCACCGCAACGGCCTCACTTGAACTCACCATCGAGAAGAATACCTGTCCGACGGTGACGGTAACGGCTTCCCCGACCCAGATCAGGGAAGGTTCGGATGCCCCTGTGAGCCTCTCGGCTATAGGACGTGACGCCGATGACGACCCGCTGACTTATCGCTGGACGACCTCGGCCGGGCGCATTGAAGGCAGTGGCGCTAACGTCACGCTCAACACAACCGGGCTTTCAGCCGGGCGCGTGATTGTGACTGTCACAGTGGATGACGGCAAGTGCACGGGTGAAGCCTCAGTAGCAATTGAAATCCTGTCACCGCCGCCACCACCACAGGCGTACACGGTAGCTTGCGATGGTACACTGGCTAGGCCGCCGTTCCGCCGCAACGTGGCGCGAGTGGACAACCAGTGCAAGGCGTTGCTTGACCAAGTGGTGACCCGCCTCCAGAGCGACCCGACGGCGCAGGTCATCGTGGACGGCCATTCCGACAAGGGCGAGAAGCGCGGCACGGCGCGGAAGCGGGCCGACAATGTCCGGGCCTACCTGGTGGGCAAGGGCGTTGACCCGAACCGCATCGAGCTGCGCATCTTCGATGACCAGCGGGCAGACCAGGCCCCTGGTGGCAACAACCGCCGCGTCGTGGTGACGGTCGTCCCAGAAGGGGCCCAACGCCCTGAATAGACAGAACGTGCAGCAACTTCCTCTGCACTAAAGACGATGGGGCAGGCACGCAGCCTGCCCCGTTTTTTCCTTTCCGTCCCAGTAGCCTTGTGAACGAAAAGACTTACGTTAGTCACAACCCAGATGAAACCTTCGCTGTGGGGTATCACCTAGGACAGCAATTGCGGCAGTGGCCTGACACCGCCGGGCGGGTGGTTTTCCTAAGCGGTGAACTTGGCACGGGGAAAACCCAGTTTGTGAAAGGGCTGGCGGCAGCGCTCGATCTTGACCCGGCAGAAGTAACCAGCCCGACCTTCGCCCTTGTGCAGGAACACGTCTTCCAAGGGGGCAAACTCTGGCATGTGGACTTGTACCGGCTGCCAACCGGTGTTCATGCGGCTGACGCCATTGCCCTTACCGAGCTTTTGGATCGACCGGGGATTGTGGCAATTGAGTGGCCAGAGCGCCTTGGCTCGGACTTGATAGAACTTATCGCTTCTGAAGGCAAGACGTGGCGCGTCCGGCTCGACGAGCTCGAAGATGGAAGCCGCCGCATCACCATCTGTCAACCGGTCGAGCGTTCATGAGCGCAACGATGTCCCTTGCCACTACCGGTGCAGTGGGTACGGGGAAACCGTCTTTGGGAACAGCACGTTGATTAGGAAGGCTCCTCAGCCAAGCCGGCTTTAGCCTCATCGAGTTCGCGGAGGATATTCAATGTCAGGCTGGCGTTGTTGACCGCCGTGATCGTCACCGGAAAAGGCTGTGCTGAACGTTCAACCTCAAAAAAGCCTTCGGTAAAGCCGACGAATTTGCGGAAGGCTTCTATCCCACGCAAGCGGTCTACTTCACATGTGACAATGAGACCATCGTTGAAGCCCAACCAACCTCCTTGTCCCTGAGTCGTACGCACGGTGAACCGCGCCGTCAATCGGTTGGCTTCGACGACTTGGATGACGTCAAACACAGAAATCCGGCTCAGATCACCGGTCAGAAACTTCGACCCACTGCGCAGGGGAAGTACAAAGACAAACGTGTGGGAGCCGATAGTAAAGCGATCCCCATCTGACAACATGCAGCGCTCGTGGGGTGCCAGCCGCCGACCGTTGAGAAAAGTGCCGTTGGTGCTACCCAGGTCAACTAAGAAATAACGCCCGCGATCTGCCTCATGGCATTCAAGATCGAGCACGACTTTAGCATGCTCACGAGAAGCTACAGCATCATTGACGAGCGGCACCGTCGCCAGTGGAGAACGTCCGATTATGGTCGTTGGATTGTCGAGAATATAGGTTTGCTTGACAGCAGTCCCCTGTAAAACAAGCAACGTGGCAAATTGGTCCTCTGAGGAGGTGAGCCGATTTAGCGCTTCTATATCCAGCCGAGTTGTTTTGAGGGTTGGTACTTCTGAACTTTCCGACATTGATACCTCGCTTGCCAGGCCGGGCTGCCCCTAGGGGGGTGCCCTCATTACCGTGCCGTTGATTTCCCCAGCACCTGGCACATGGCAGCGTGAATGTGTCCATTACTGGCCACAATCTCCGGTACATACGGGCTGAACGCTTGTCCACCGAAAGCCGTGACCTGACCTCCTGCTTCAGTAACAAGCAAGCTTCCGGCAGCCATGTCCCACGGTGCCAGGTTCAGCTCCCAAAAGCCATCAAAACGCCCAGCCGCCACGTACGCTAAATCCAGTGCCGCCGATCCATCACGCCGAATCGCCTGCGCTACGTCGAGAAACGCGCTGAAGTGATCCAGGTTTTTCTGTAACGACGATTTGACATTATAGGGAAATCCAGTAACAAGCAATGCCTGTTCCAGGCTCGTGACGTCAGAAACGTGCAACGGCTGACCGTTGCAGTAGGCTCCCTGCCCCTTTGCTGCCGAAAACAGTTCATTCCGCAGAGGGTCATACACCACACCGACGATGATTTCCCCGTGCTGCTCAACAGCAATCGCAACACTGAAAAACGGATACCCGTGGGCATAGTTGGTTGTGCCGTCCAACGGGTCTACGATCCAACGGAAAGCCGAGGCCGTTTCCGTCAATCCTTCTTCTTCGGCCAGGATTGAATGATCCGGAAAGTGCGCCTGAATTTGACGGCGGATACACTGCTCGGCCAACAGGTCCACCTCCGTGACAAGATTGATCCTGCCCTTGTGGCGAACGTCGAGGCGGGTGCCAAACCGTTCACGTAATAATGCACCAGCTTCGCGCGCTACAGCCTCGGCAAAAGATAAAAGCTCGGTTTTGGTCATGGCCGGGTTTTCTCCGGTTCGAGCTGAAAAGCCATGTTGCGCGCTTCTCGCTTTTGCACGTCTAGCTCCTTGGTCTGGGCACGATAACCCTTTGCCAGTGCTGTGATGCGGTACACGGCTTCGGCGCCGGGAAATCGGAAGGCGAACTCACCTGCGCGGTTCGTTACTGTCATTCCAACCTTGCCGGGCTTGAGGTTAGCATCAGAGGAGGACACTCGCTCGGCAACAATGGTCACATTTGGCATCGTCAAGCCGTGCTCGTTGAACACTGCGCCGCGAATGACCGAATACGTACGCTCAACTTCCAGTTCAAGAGGGCGTTTGATAACGGTTGTCTTCCCACCTTCAACGGTTTGCAGGAGATTTAGCCGGACCGTTGTCCGCCCTTCAGCTTCAACTTCAACCACATAGTTGCCTGGCGGAAGTCCGTCCAGACGAAATATTCCCTGCTTACTTGTCTCTCCAGTGTAGGTTTCCTTGGTCACCGAGCGAGTCAATGTCACCTTTGCGCCGGCTAGCGGCTGTTTGTTTTCGCGCGCGACCACACGCCCTTCTAACGTTCCCGTAGCCATCGGCGCCTGTGCTAACAAGGTGGTGCCCCCAAGGCAGCACCCTGTCACCAGACCGACCAACCATTTCTGTAGCATAGCGTTTACACTGCGGCCGTTGTCACCGACCCACCCTTCCTTCGACTTTGCGCCAACCAGGTTTGCCCAAGCTAAAATGTCTTGAACAAGCTCTTTAGGGCACTTCCGATGACATCGGTCAGCGTATGCGTGGCGGCGCCCCACCACAAGCCGAGAAAGGCTACCAACCACACTTTGCCGTCCACGGCGCGGAAAAGGCGCCACATCTGATGCCCGGCCATCTGTAGAGTGCGTACCGCTTGGTCGCCGTCGGCCGGCAAGCCGTCAAGCCACACTGCCCGCAAGTACATTACACCGGCCAGCATCAAGGTTACGATCAAAGCAAAGTAACCGACCCGCAACCAGGTGCTCCACAGCAACCCATGCGTCCAGTACGACCGATGTGGTAGGAGTTTTCGGTAGGGATACCACAGCCAGCGCAGCACCCCCCAGCGCGTGTACTGCCGGCTGTGGGTATCAAGGTCAGGGCCGAACATCAGCCCGCCAAAGAGCATGGCGGCTGTCCCTAGCAGCGTCAAACCGACGTGGCGCGTTAGAAAAAACAGCCCGACGGCGGTAGGAACAGCCAAAACATACGTCACCAGGTCGTGGATTCGGCCTGAAGGCATGCTCGTCGTGTCCGTTCCAAATATCTACAGAAGCGCTACGCTGGTTTCTGAGTTAGCTCCTCCCGCAGTGCTCGCTTGAGGACCTTGCCTGTCGGACCAATTGGCAGTTCCTTACGAAACTCGATCAGGCGCGGGTACTTGTAGGCAGCCATCTGCTCTTTACACCAGTTGCGGAGCTCGTCTTCGGTTATCGAAGCTCCCGGCTTGAGAATTACATAAGCTTTGATTTCCTCACCTAACCGCTCATCAGGAACGCCAATCACTGTCACAAGCGAGACAGCCGGGTGCGTCATCATCACTTCTTCTATCTCACGGGGATAGACGTTGTAGCCACCACGAATGATGAGGTCTTTCTTGCGGTCAACGATGGTCAAGTACCCCTCTTCATCCATGAAGCCTAGATCGCCAGTATGAAACCAACCATTACGCATCACCTCAGCTGTGGCTTCCGGGCGTTTGTAGTAGCCTTTCATGACGCAGTGGCCACGGACGACAATTTCCCCGACGGTGCCGGGCGGCACAGGTTGGTCGTTTTCATCGTGAATCCGAATTTCAATCCCCATCAGCGGTTGTCCAACCGTCCCCGGCTTGGGTGGCTTGGTGAGCTGATTGTACGAAAGCACGCCTGTCTCTGACATGCCATAGCCTTCCAGCACAAGGGTTTTGAATTTTTCCTCAAAGGCGCGCATCAGCTCAACTGGCATTGGGGCAGCACCGACGTTAGCTACCTTGAGCGTCTCGGCAATTGGCGAAACGTCTATGTTGTGTTCGTTGGCGTAGTTGAGCAGTGCCCAGTACATCGTCGGCACGGCTGCCCAGGAGTTAATGCGCTCGGCAATCATCGTCTCAATGGTTTGCTTGGGGTCGAAACGCGGAAGCAGAACCGAGGTGCCGCCGGCATACATCACCACACCAAACTGGGCAATTAGTGCCGTGGCGTGAAAGAGCGGTGCTGTGGAGAGTACCTTGAAGTCGGCTTCAAGCCGCACATCCACGGTCGGTAACAGCAGTTCGCGCAGGTGAACAAAGTTCATAATAAGCTGCCAGTGGGTAAGTTCTGCTCCCTTGGGTTGTCCAGTCGTACCCGAGGTGTAAAGCATCAGTGCCGTATCAAATGGACTGACGGCCGGGCGCTCGCAGGTCGTCGGCTGGCCGGCCATCAACTCTGCCAGGGTCAGCGCGCCCGGTAACGTAGGTGGGCATTCAGGATTGGCCGGCATCACAACAAAGGTCTGACAAAGCTGTGCTTCCTGAAGAGCCGCCTGGGCCATCTGCGCCATGGGCAACTCCGGCGACCCCTCAAAACAAAGCAGGGCTTTAGCATCACAATCGTTGAGGTGATAGGCAATTTCACGGGATTTGAGCAGGACATTGAGCGGTACAACCACGGCGCCGGCTTTGAGAATGCCAAAAAAGGCCATGGGAAAATAGGCCACGTTCGGACACGACAGCGCCACATGGTCGCCGGGCTGAATGCCCCGCGCCCGTAGACCGTTGGCAATCTGATTGGCCGCCGCTGCAAGCTGGGCGTAAGTCAAACGGGTCGGCCCAGCAATGACAGCCAGTCGGTCAGGACGATGCACCGCATGATGGTCAAGGATCGAGGCAAGCGAATACGTAGCAGCAGCAGGAAGCACCATGACACACACCTTTTCAGAGAAAGTTGATACTCCGGCAAGCAAGACCCGGAACGGGCCAAACCGGCAAGCAGATGGCAACTATCGTGGTAACAGACATTACGCGCGTCAACTGTTTTAGCTTACCCAAAGACCGGCCTGCCGGAAGCAGGCAGTCGCATGTCTTTTGCAGGCCGAACATCAAAATAGGCCGGTTTGATGCGGTTCTGGCACCACTGGCGCAATTAGGGATGCGTCATCATTGGTCACGACATTGACAGCACGCGACACAGGGTAAAGATGCATGGCTTCAGCCGGATACGGGCACAGCAACTGTTCTAGCCGGTCAAGGTCATTTTCTTCCAGCCAGATTCTCTCCACCTCCGGCGACAGGATAACCGGCATGCGCGCGTGGACCGAAGCTAGTAAGGGGTTAGCCTGGGTTGTCACCACCGTGCACGAACGCTGGGCGCTGCCGTCAGGTAACAGACATTCCTCCCACAGACCGGCAAGCGCAAAGGGACTGCCATCTTTGAGGACGGCACGAAACGGTGTCCGCGTACCATCCTGGTTTTTGCGCCATTCGTAGAAACCATCACAAAGCACCCAGCAGCGTCGCCGCCGGAAACTTTCTCGAAAGGAAGGTTTCGTACGCAAGGTCTCGGCGCGGGCATTGATAAGCGGTGGACCGGAGGCGTCTCTCCACCAGGCCGGGAGTAGTCCCCAGCGCGCGCTGCCGAGCGTCGTCGGCGCATCGTTGAAGACAACGGCAACCGATTGGGTTGGCGCTATGTTGTATCGTGGGCGTACTGGGAACTGTACTGTTGTCAGACCAAAGCGTGCTACCAGCACTTCCTGGGGTGTTGTCAAGGTGTAACGCCCGCACATAGGTGGAAAAGGCAGCCAGAAAGTTCGGTTGCAGAAACCACCCACCGGCTTTCAGCTTTCAATCTTGGCCATCGTCAGCGTGATGCGCGACTCGGTTTCCTGAGGCTGAACGCGCGGTAGGGTGATGGTAAAGCAACTGCCCCGCCCCAGACCCTCCGAGGCGACTTCAATGAGACCGCCATGAGCAGCGATGTAGCTTTTAGCGATGGTGAGGCCGAGACCTGTGCCACGTGTATTGAACTCAAATCGCCCAGACGAGTGCCGCGAGGTATCCCGGCCGGTGTAGAACCTCTCAAAAATGTGCGGCAAATCGGCAGCATCAATGCCGATCCCGGTATCGGCAATCTCAACAGTTACAAGCGATTCTTCTCCCGTCACCGTCACAGTAATTTCTCCACCATCCGGGGTAAACTTGATGGCGTTCTGAATAACGTTGAGAAACGATAGGTTGAGCTTATGGGCGTCGCCTTCGATTTGGGTGTCGCCACTGGCAGCAAACCGTACTCGCTGCCGACGCTTGGCAATAAAAACGCTGACTTCCTGGAGAATCTCGTGCAACAACGCCTCAACGACTACCGGCTCGCGGTGAAGACTAATGTAGCCTTCCTGAATCTTGAGCACTTCAAAGATGTCCTCCATAATCCGCGCCAACCGGTCGGTGGTTTTCAGGCATGTGGCTAAGGCGACCTGCTGGTGTTCGGTAGGTGGGCCAAAAGTACCCAGCGAGAGCGCCTCAAGGTAGCCCTTGATGACTGTTAGCGGAGTGCGCATCTCGTGGGAAGTCACCGCCAAGAAGTTGTTTTTCATCACATCGAGTTCCTGCAGTCGCGCAACCACCTCTTGCTCACGGCGGTAGAGCCGCTCGGCTTGTTCGGCTGCTTCCCGAAGCTGGCGGTTGATGGCCGCGTTCTCAATCGCCACGGCTGCCTGGTGAGTGAGCCCCTCGATGAGGTCGCTGTCCTGCTCGGTGAAAGGCTCCCGTCCAGGTGGACGCCGAATATCAAGCACCCCAATTGTCACGCCACTCCGATTGCGGATGGGCACATCCATGATGCCGTGAACGCCATATAGCTCGATGAGGTCAGGATGCGCTAGATCAGGGCAGGTACGGACATCGTTGACAATCCGTGGTTTGCCGGTTGCGGCAACACTGCCGGCAACGCCCTTGCCCAATGGAAACGGTACTTCTGCATCTTCCCACGCTTTTCCATTCCAGACATGGCGAAAGACCAGCGTGTTGCCTTCCACCAGGCCGATGCCCCCTGGTTCGCCGCGAACCAGCATTGCGCTTTCTGAAGCAATTTTGCGGAGCACCTCACCTAAATCCAAGGTCGAGTTGATGACGCGCGTACTGTCGAGCAACTGCCGCAGCGCTGCAATGCGCAGCTCTTGGTTACGTCGAATCTGGCGTACACGCAGGTCATACAAGGCATAGCCAAAACCCAACAGCGCTAGGGTATAGAGCACGTACGCCCAGGGTTGTCGCCAAGGCGCTGCCCGAATGGAAAACGACAGGGTGATAGGTTCTGTAATCCGTCCCAGCGCGTCTTGCGCCCAAACTTTGAGCGTGTAGTCCCCTGGCGGTAGGTTCGAGTAGTCACGCCGGTTGCGCCCCGTCCACGGCGTCGGCTCAGCATCGTAGGGCAGAAGCTGCGTGCGATACCTCACTTCCTGTCCACGCCGCAGCACAGGTAGGACAAAGCGAAATGAAAGCTCACGCAGCGTATGGGGAAAGACAAGTTCAGATGTCTGGGTTGGAGATAGAACTTCATCCGGTGTAATAACGTGTACCAGCAGCTTCCCAGAGGTCTCTTCCTTGGGAAAGAGGTGGGTGTTGAAAACAGCCAGACCGCGTACTGTCCCCACCCAGGCGCGGCCTCGGCGATCACAGCCAGCGCGCCCAAAATTGCACTCATTGCTCGGCAGGCCGTCTTCTACGGTAAATGTCCTTAGGGTGCGCTCTTGCCCGTTTCCATCCAATGCCAAGTAGACAACGCCGCGATTGGTCGTGGCCCACAGACGGCGGTAGTCATCTTCAAACAGGTGATACACCACATCATTAGGCAGCGCGGGCGTGGTTTTCGTGCTGAGGTGTTCGATGATTCGAGGAGGATCAATCGGCTCGAGACAAACCAGACCTCCCCCCTGCAGGCCGCACCACAGCCGGGTGTGACCAGCCGCGTCGCGGGTCACATGCAGGGCATTGACCATTGGATGCCCGGCTACCCCAAGCTCGAAGTGCTTCCACCCATTTTTGGTCCGCCAGGCAAGCCCTTGATCAAGGCCCGCCCACAAAGACAACTCCCCATCCGGGCCAGGCACTTCAGCTACGGCGTAAACGGCCTCGCCTTCAAGGCCTAGTGGCTTGCCTTCACATGTATCAAGGCGCACGGCCATCAACCCACGGTTTGTCCCCACATAGATTTGCGCTGGCGCGGTGTCAGCGCGCGGCAGGTACAGGACGTACACATGAGCATCAGAAGGAACAGACTCGACGCGCAACGTGCGCAAGGTGCGTCCGTCGTCTACGAGTCGCCACAAACCGCCATTTCCTGTGCCAATCCACAGTGTCCGCTGGCTGCCTTGCTCAGTTGTCAACAAGGTGCGGACATCACTTGCCAGGAAACCATGCTGAGGGCCAAGGTTCACCCACGTACCACGCTGCCACCTAGATAAACCGGCTAGGGTTCCAACCCAGAGGGTTTCTGTGCCGTCAGGCGCATCCCACACTTCGGCACACCAGACCATGTTGGAAGGCAACCCATGTGCTCTTGAAAACGACCACCAAGCGCCGTGATGCAAGTACGTCACACCACCGCCACCGCCTTGGCCGATCCAAATCCCACCGCTGCGGGGTTGACTAACAAACAGCGAACGAACAATGTCGCTTGACAGCCCGTCAGCCGTCGTATACCGCCGCCACTGGCTACCGGATTGAACGTATAACCCTTGGTTCGTACCAATCCACACCAATGGGTTACCATCGGGGCCCTCAACTTCCAGTATGGCGTTGATGGTTGTGGCAGTGAGTTCTGCCGGCAGCCCTGACGATGCTTGTACTTGTTGACCAACGACAAGCGCTGCTCCGTGGGTGGTACCTACCCAGATGCTCTCAGACATCAGCCGCTTGGCCAGACAGGTGATATTATCAGCCGGCAAACCATCTGCCGTTGTGAGCTGCTCCCACCGTTCTGTCCCTAGTACTTGCCGCCAAAGTCCACGGTCTTGCGTTCCTACCCACAGAGTAGGTCTGGGGTTATCAGTTACGCTCATGCACTGCACCACACAGCCTTGCAGGGGGAGAGAAGCTACCGGACGCTCCCAGTGCTCATCTTGAAGGCGGAAGATTCCATCGTGGGTACCAACCCATACGTCCTCACTCCTGCCACTGGAGACAACCAGCAGAGCCGTGATGTTGTTGGCGCGCTCGCTGCCAAGAGAAACTATCCGCCACGGTTGGGAAGGATGCGCCAGCGCATCGTAGCGACAGAGTCCGTTGGGTGTCCCCAACCAGACACCTTCCTGGGTGACAGCCAACGCCGTGACGAAGTTTGAACCGAGCGCCGAAGGCACAGTTACCGGCGTCCAGAGTTGGCCGTCAAAATAGGCAGCACCGTCCTGGGTAGCTGCCCAGAGCTGGCCCTGCTGGTCGCGCACCAACGCTCGGATGGAGTTCTGAGGCAGCCCTTGCTGGTCGGTGTAGGTTCGTAGCCCTGGCTGGGCAAGGCTCAGCGGCGAGATGGTCATCGGCGGCAACGGAGCCCTTCCCCGATGGGAAAGGGATTGCGGTTGCGCACCCTTCCCCAACATACACAACCAGACGCCAAGCAGCACGAGCCACAGGCGACGGCATTCAGACCAACGCCAGGAAGGTCTACGCATGGGATGATGATCGGGAGCCGAATTGCCCCACACGGCGGCTTTTCGCAAGGTGCAGTTCATGTTCAACACCGTCTGAGCACGTGCATCCAAAACTGGTGGGAGACCGGTCGCCGGAACGTGAGTAGTGTTCACTGTGCGCGCCACACCCACGGCAAGTCAAGCAAAAGGTTCCGGCTGGTCAGGGGAAACCGGAATGTGTTAGAAAACGCACATCACATTCAGTAAGGATGCCGTTTATGACCCTGCCCTATGTGTCGCCGGCCGAGGCGTCTTCATTGTCTTCAGCCCGAATCCTGGTGGTTGACGACGAGCCATTGATTCGTCAGTCCATTGGACAGGCCCTGCAGAAACAAGGACACCAGGTTGCACTGGCCGCAGACGGGCGTGATGCCCTTGAGCAGCTTGGCACGGCGACTTTTGAGTTGGTGATCTGTGACATCCGTATGTCGCGCACGGACGGCATCGAGCTGTGCCACCTCGTTCGCAGCGACCCACGGACAGCCGCTACGCCGTTTCTTTTTCTTAGCGCCTACCAAGACATCGAGACCCGCCTTCAGGGGCTGTCTGCCGGGGCCAATGATTTTCTGGGCAAGCCGTTTAGTCTCGATGAGCTGGTCTATCGGGTCAACCGCCTGCTGACCAACCACCGCTCCCCGCTCGTGGACGAAGCCCTTGAAGTCAACCCCAACCACCTGGGGCAGTTTTCTTTCGAGCGGGCACTTTACATCATTCGCAGCCAGGCACTGAGTGGCTTGCTGACAGTCATTTTTCCCCAGGGCGAGGTTGGACGGGCAGTGTTCGAGAAGGGCAACCTGACGGCAGTGGAAATCGAAGCAGCCAATGGTGACGCTATGCTCACGGGCCTGGAAGCGCTCGAATACTTCCTGCAATCGCCACGGGTGACCTTCACCTTTTCCGGGCAGCAAACCCTCGACAATGCCGTGCTGATAGCCCAGATCGCACGTACGGTCGAATCGGAAGCCGGGTAGGAAGTTCAGCGGCGCTAACCGGCGTGCCGGCCGGGAGTTGTCCCTCCCCCGGCCTGCTGACAAATACGGTGTCACACGGGCGTCGTTTTTTTCATTCTCAAGTAACGCCGGTGTGGGATAGGATGCAGCTGTCCTCCCGCCGACTTCTCTGACACAGATGTTCATACCGATGACTGCCGCACATACCACTTCATCGCCGGTTGATATTTTGGTTCTGGGGGGTGGCTTTGCCGGTCTCAACACTGCCTTCCAGTTGTCGAACTACCCTTGGACGCGCCCGGTGCGCATTACGCTCGTTGACCGCAATGACCGGTTTTTGTTCACGCCAATGGCTTATGAAATCCTTACCGGCGAGGTCGAGGTCTGGGAAATAGCGCCACTGTACCGTGACATTCTCGGTAACCGGCCGGTCAGGTTTGTGCAGGGTACCATCGAGCAGATTGACCTTGAAAAACGCCAGGTACATGTTGGCAGTGCGTCCTACCGGTACGACTATCTGGTGATTGCTTTAGGAGGACGCCCCAACTTCCGGCAAGTACCCGGTGCCGACAAATACTCCCAGCCGTTCTACGACCTAGCCCATGTCCAAGCCTATCAAAAGCACTTGGCTCAGACGCTTACCCGCGCCAAGCAGACAACCGATCCAAAGGTGCGCAAGGCACTACTGAACTTTCTGGTGGTTGGCGCCGGTACTTGCGGTGTCGAAGTCAGTTGCAAACTGGCCGATTACCTTAGTCAACAGGCCCCGGCGTACGGACTCGACCGCAAGGAAATGGAAATCCACCTCATTGACCGCAATGAGCGGATTTTGCGAGGTGTGGCCCACCGGCTTGAGCCAATCGCCCTTGACGCACTGCGGCGGCGCGGTGTCAACCTGATTCTGGATTGGGGCGTAACCAAAGTTACGCCAGAGGGCGTTGAGATTCGCTGCGACAAACAAGGTACGCTCAAGCAGGTAGCGGCGGCTACGGTCACATGGACCGGCGGTATTGAAATGCATCCGCTTCTGACTGGTCTTCCTGTTGAGAAGGACGCCCATGGTCGGATTCGAGTCACTCAGCAGCTTGAAGTTCCCGGTAAGCCCGGTGTCTACGCACTCGGGGACGCCACCCACTTTCCGACCAAGGAAGGTCATGGTTTGCCGGCCACAGCCCAAGTTGCTGTTCGACAGTCAGAAATCGCCGCCTGGAACATTCGCGCCGACATTGAAGGTTGGCCCAAACTGCCTTACCTCTACGTTGGACTGGGTGAAATGCTCACTTTGGGCATTGGAGAAGCCGGTGCAGATGTCCTCGGCATGTGCATTGGTGGCACCCTTGGAGCAGCCCTGCGGCGCGCTGTCTACCTGACAAAGCTGCCGACCATCGGTTTGAAGGTACGGGTTGGCGGCCTTTGGATTAGCGAAATCGCCAAAAGTTTGCTGGCTACCGGCGAGCGCGCCCTAGATGCTGTGCGGCAAGCGACAGCACAAGCGCAGGCTAGTCGTGCGGCCTGAAACCGCCGACTGAAAGTCGGTCAAGACGATCCCACAGCAGGGCGGCTTATTGGGTTTCGTCGGTCCTAAGCAACCCCTCGCGCTGCATGGCTTCGCGCAGGCGCTTGATGGCACGTGCATGCAAGCGTGATCCCCACGAGCGCGACAAACCGAGCTCGGCTGCATATTCTGCGGCACTCTTTCCCTTGAAGTACAAGGCTTCGATAGTCGCCCGATCTTCATCGGGCAGTTGTGCGACAAGACGCATCATCCGGCCAATAAGGTCATCCCGCTCCAGCGCACTAGCAAAATCTAGGCTTCGGTCGTCGGCAATCGTGAGTTCCTCGTAATCGAGCGACAGCAGGTAGATTGGAATCAGGCTTTCAAGCTGCGCCCGCGCTTCGGCAATGTCGTCCTCGAGCGTCGTGCCGTAGGTTGAGCTTCCGGCGTCCTCTTCGGCAAGGCTGTGCAAGAAATCTGTAGCATTGGCTTCTGCGCGCAAGCGCCCACCGTCTATACGGGCGAAGTTGGCCATTTTGCGCACTTCGTCCCAGATGGCACCCTTGATGTAGTAGTGTGCAAAGGTGACAAAAGACACCCCCCGCGCCGGATTGTACTTTTCTGCCGCACGTACCAATCCTAGGTTGCCGTAAGCAATCAGTTCTTCGAGCTCGATGTTTGGCGGCAGCTTCCGTACGATCTCATACGCAATCGTCCGCACGTAATGCAGGTGCTGCTCGATAAGGGCATCCCGATTGACGTTGGTAGATGGCTGCGTTCCGCTCATGCCGTTGCGCGCCACCGTACAAAGTCACTAAAGCTGTCACCCGGTGGCGGTACGGTGGCGCCCAGCCCGAGCGACGATTTGCTCTGGGTAGTTTCGGATTTCGGCAAACTTCTGGGCTGCCAGTTTAGGAAAGTAGCGCGCGGCGGCCAATGCCAAAGGCGCAGTTTCACCACCCAGCGACAGGTGTTCCCACTTGGTGGCCCATTCCCGGGCAAAGGCAACAGCTTCCGGCCCGGTCAGCCCTTCCTCGCGGGCGCGCGCCAAACCTTCTCGATAAGCATGCCCCATAGCCAGTGTAATTGTCCCTTCACCCCCGTTGTAGGCGCCCATGACAAACTTCCAGTATTCTGTCCCCTGCGGGGTGCCATAGCGGGAAAAGGCCATTTCTTCAAGGCGTTGCGCTTTGAGGTAAAGCAAGCGAGCTGCAGCTGGAATCGCCAGAGTAGGGTTGAGCCGCTCGTCGCTTTCCGTTCCTGGAATACCAACCGATAGTCCTAACTCGCGGGCTTCGCGGCGACCGAGCTGGGCAATACCGGCATACCCATACTCATTGATCACATCTGGGCGCAGTCCTGATTCCTGCACCAACAAACTCTTAAGCAACGCAGGGGGCAAACCTGGACACAAAGCGGCAGCCTGCTCGATGATGGGATCAAGGGTGCTTGCCGCAGCCATTTTGTCTTTGCCCGCCACACGCAAGGGTGTTTCCCCGGCAGAGGGAGCTACTGGCCGCTGTTCAGGTGTAGACCGCGCCTGAAAGGCAGCTAAGTCATTGAGCATGGGCTGCACTAGCCGAGCACTGATGTCATTCCATTCATCAAGCAGTTCTGGTGACTGCGACAGATCGGCCCCAATCAACTCTGGGTGGCGGGCGTGAAAGATGAGGTCCGTCAACTGCCACGGATCGGTAAAGCCGGCCTGCACTGCTAAGACAATCGTCTTGAGCTCCTCGCGGGTGCGGCGCTGCACTTCCGGATCGCTACCTAGGGCCTGCTCCAAGCGGGTTTCAAAGGCAGTTTTGCTAGTGGAACGGGTCGCCGCCGGTTGTCGCAGAAAGGCATCTGGTCGTACCCGCAATAGGTCGGTGCGTTGAATGGTCTGCTCGTTCGCCATGGCGTTCTCGGTCAGACTAACCTTAGATGTTGCTAAGGGTTCCTCCTGTTATGCGGCTCAACCGTAGCACGCAAAGCCTACAGAGCGCCCCCGTTATTGTTATCGTCTGCTTGTGGGCTATGTTGCGTATGCGTTCCAAATGTTCGTACCAAGGCATACGCGACATTGTTCTGGGTGCTGTGCTAAGGTGTGCGTCTTACCCGCTACCAAGTTGCCCAGTAGCTGTTTGCCGCGCAGGGTCTTGGTCAATTCCTTGCTGAAAGGAGTGTTCTAAAATCCATGCAAAAATCCATGCGAACTGTCTGGATGCGAAATCTCTGGCTTCGGTACGGGCTCTGTTTGGGGATTGTGGTTAGTCTACTCCCCATTGCGGCCCGCGCATATAGCCTCGATGAACCAAAGAAGGCTCCCGTCATCGAAGGCGAATATGACATGGAGATCACAGTAACCGGCGCGGGTATCTTTCCCGTTGAGCTGAAAGTCATGCGTGATGAGCAGGGCAAACTCATCTGTGAATCCAAAGACCAGATCGGTGTGTCCTTTACAGGCATCACGGTGGATGACACCGGACAGGTGACACTGACCGGCAACTACCAGGGCATGGCATTTGAGTTCAAAGGGAAACTCGAAGGTGATACCATGAAGGGCGAATTTGACATTTCGGGCTATGTCGGCACATGGGTTGCCACCCGGCGCAAGCCTTCTCAGGAATGACCGTCACAAGGTTCATGGAACACCGTCACCGAAGGAGCAGTAACACCGCCAGTAGGTGTCGCTGCTCCGCTGTCACCCTATGGCGCGCTGGGCCATTTCGGCAAAAAGACGGGCCATTGCCCCCATGCGGGCAAAACGTTCATCTTGGGTAAAGCCCTTCACGTACCGGAAATAGATTTGCTGCACGATGACTGCCACCTTGAACAGCGCAAAGGCTTCGTGCCAGCGTATTTCGCGTAAGTCCCGGCGGCTGATTTCGGCATACCGGGCCAGCAGTTCCGCGCGGGTCAAGTTGCCGGGCAATGCCGTCAGCCCAAAGCTCATAGCGTGGACTTCTGGCGGGTCGTCCTGTTCCACCCAGTAAGCAAGTGTTGTGGCGACATCCGTCAGGGGATCACCTACTGTGGCCATTTCCCAGTCCAGCACGGCCCGAATTTGGGTCAGATCGGCCGGGTCGAGAACAACATTGTCGTACTTGTAATCATTGTGGATAAGGGTGGCAGCGCTATCTTCCGGAATGCGTGTCGTCACCCAAGCAATGACTCGTTCAATAGCCGGTACGTCATCGGTCTGCGCCGCGCGGTACCGTTTGACCCAGCCTTCGACCTGCCGCCGTACGTAGCCCGTACCCCGGTAGAGATCGCGCAAGCCGGCAGCTTCGACATCCACCGCATGCAATTCAGCAAGAAGGTCGATGAAGTTTGTCGAAAGCCGATGCATGGTTTTGGCATCAAGCGTGACACCTTCTGGGACTTTCGTGCGCAGGATGACGCCTCGAACGCGCGTCATAACATAAAACGGCACGCCCAATGGCGAACTCTCCGCCGGGATGTAGCACAGCGGACGTGGTACCCGCGGATAGACCCGGTGCAAGCCCGACAGTACCCGAAACTCGCGGTGCATGTCGTGACCTGCCTTGATATGTTCTGCTCCGAAGGGCGGACGCCGCAGAACATACTCTCGGTCGCCACTCCGCAGAGCATAGGTCAGATTGGAGTGCCCGGCCGGAAACTGCTCGATGACAAGCGGTGGAGTAAGCTCCGGCAGATGGGGCTGCAAGCAAGCTAACAGGGCTTCCGCATCCAGGGTTTCGCCGGGTCGTGGCGGACAAGGAGCATCAAGCGCAGAGGGTGGAACGGTCATCAGTTGCCTCAAAAGGAAGAATAGAACTGTACAAGCTTTGTCTTAGCTGGGCTGCAGCCCCAGATGGAGTTGCATGGGAATAGCATACCGGCTGCTGGGCGACAACGGGCGCCCTAGCCTTGGTTTCGAGCAACAAAAACCAGTGGGAAGCATGATTTGTCCTCTAATTTCACGACGGGTATTTCTGACAATAGCGTTGTTTCTAGCTTCTGGCATCGGACAGGACGCTTTAGCTACAGCGCACAAATTTCACGCCAGTTTTACAACCGTTGAGTTCAATGCGGAGACAGGTGCGCTGGAAATCTCCCTGCGTGTTTTCAGCGATGACCTAGAGCAAGCCCTAAGCCGCCAGGCGCGGCGGCGCATCGAACTCAATCAAACGCCAGAGGTAGAAGAGCTTGTCAGTGCCTATGTGCGGGAACGCTTCAAACTGCGTCGCAGGGATGGCACGCCGGCGCGGGTGGTGTGGGTAGGCATGGAGCAGCGGGTAGATATGACGTGGATATACATCGAAGCACCGGCCCCTGGCGGCTTCACTGACATGGAAGTTCTGGTGACGGTTTTTTTCGAGCTGTTCCGCGACCAGAAAAACAACGTCTCATGCAAGGATGCGCAAGGCAAGCGCCACGACACCCTGTTTCGTCCCGGCGACAACACCTTCAAACCGCTGGTGCCGGCCTCATGATGGTAGTGTTCGACTTTGCAAACCCGACCGCTGCTGCTGCCTGGTACGCCATTGGCGATCAGGTCATGGGCGGCTGTTCGTCTGGGCAGTTGCGCCCAACAAACCACGGCTTCGCCGTGTTTGAAGGCGTGGTTTCCCTCGCCAACCAGGGCGGCTTTGCTTCCGTCCGCTCGGCTCCCCTTGCGCATCGCCTGCCGCCCCAGGCGGTTTTTGTCATTGTGGCCAAAGGCGACGGGAAGACTTACAAGTTCGTTGTACGCACTGATGCAGCTTTTGACGGTCTTGCCTATCAGGCCACCTTTACTCCCCTGCCGGATGCATGGCAGATGTACCGATTGGCTACAACCGATTTCACACCGACCTTCCGTGGCCGACCCGTTCCGGCCCCACCGTTACAAACAGAAGCCACAGTGACCTTGGGTTTGATGATTGCTGGCAAGCAGGCAGGCCCCTTTGCCCTTGCCATCCGGCAGATAGGTGTTCTCCCTCAAGCTTGAACGGTCTTTCGGCGCTTCACCCATTCCGGTTGCATTCTTTTCAAGGTGGTGGAATCTGGGTAAAACAGGCACATCCAGAAAAAGTGCTGTCCTAACGCAACATCATTCCCGGCGTTCCGATAACCAGGGCAGAACCGACAATACTTTCGAATGGTGGGAGGCATAAAGCAATGGCACGGATCAACGGCGCTGCACGGACACCGGCACCTTCCCCGGTACGCACTAGCAGCACGGCACAAACGTCGGCAGCTTCTTCGACTCGGACTACCAGCACTACGACCAACGCTATTACCCGGACGCCGGCGACGTCACAAAGCCCGACAACCAACACTCAACATCTCATCCGGCAGGGGGAAACCCTATCGAGTATTGCGCAGCGCTACGGCACAACGGTGGATAATCTCCTACAGGCTAATCGGCAGATTAGAAATCCAAACCTCATTTATGCTGGGCAGGCACTAAATATTCCCCGCAACGCAAATGCGCCGGGTCAGGGACGTGGTCAAGCCGGTGGTCAGTATGTCGTGCGTCAGGGCGACACATTGTCGGCAATTGCGGCGCGCAACAACATTGGCTTGGGGCAGCTCGTCAGAGCCAACACACAGATTCAAAATCCCAACCGCATTTATCCGGGACAGGTCATCAACCTGCCGGGCCGCCAGGCAGCCGCTCCCGCCCCAGCACGGCCAAATCCAAGCCGGCCCAATCCGATGCCATCACGCCCGACACCTCCCCCTTCTCAGCCAGCGCCTCCTGCCCCACCACGAGTAGACGCTACAGCGCCTGTTGGCGCCATTCCACGCACTGGCAACGCCTTCATTGACTCGATTGCAGCCGATGCCATCCGCAGCCAGCGAATGACTGGTGTGCCGGCTTCGGTGACGATTGCGCAGGCCATTCTCGAAAGCGGTTGGGGACGCTCGGAGCTGACCCGCCAGGCCAACAACTACTTTGGCATCAAGGGCACGGGGCCAGCCGGCTCAGTCACGATGCGGACGCGCGAAGTCATCAACGGACGTGAAACGTATGTCAACGCCCAGTTCCGCAAGTACAATTCGGCAGCCGAGTCCTTCGCCGACCACGCCCAGTTCTTCATCCGCAATCCACGGTATGCCACCGCCATGCAGCACACCAACGATGCCTTCCGCTTTGCGGCTGAGATTCACAAGGCCGGGTACGCTACGGACCCGAACTACACCAAACTGCTGCACGGCATCATGCGTCAGTATGATCTGACGCGCTTTGACGCCATTGCGCGGAACGGCAATGGCACCCCGGCGCCGCCCCCGGCAGCGCCAGCTCCGGCGCCTGCCCCTTCGACGCCGCCGGCAGCCGGCACGCGCGAGCACCGGGTTCGGGTGGGCGACACGCTCTCACGTATTGCCCAGCAGTATGGCACAACTGTTGCCGCGCTTCAGCGTGCCAATCCCGGCATTACTAACCCCAGCCTTATCTATCCGGGCCAGCGCATCGTGATTCCCAGCAGTGCCAACGGTAGTCAGCCGACACCAACGCCTGCACCATCTACTCCGCCGACCTCTGGCTCGCCTGCGCCGCCCAGCCGGGGCTTGCCACGCACAGAAGGAATGACCACAGCTCAGAAGTTCGCTCTGTATGCCAGTTACATCGAGCGCTACGGGTCTGCCCAGGCTAAAGCCGACCTGGCCGCTGGACGGGTAGTGATTCTGGGACTGCGCCAGGAAACCAACACCCGTGCCAATGGGGGACAGGGCGTCTACGACGACCGCATTGTGACTTTGCGCAAGTTGCCTAACGGCCAGTTCCAGGTGACAGAATTGCGGGCCAACACCGAGCCGAGCAGCCAGTACGAAGATGGCTGGTCAGGACGGACGCGGAGTCCAATGGGTATTGACAGCAACCGGGACGGCCGGCTTGATCTTGGCCGGCTGGTGGATGGTACTCACGAGTACGTGCGCGCCAATGTGGGCACCAAGTTCGGCCCGATTCAGCCCGACGGGAACAACATCCTGATGCCTACGACGAGTCGGCCGGTTGTGCGCGACACCAACCACGACGGTGTCTTCGACGAGCGCGATCGCAACCGGAACAGCTTCGAAGGACAGACAATGTACTTCCACCGTGGCGGCACGACCAACACGTACTCGGCTGGATGCCAGACCATGCCCCAGAGTGAGTTCAACCGCTTCTGGGATTCTCTTGGCAACCAGCAGCGGTTCCAGTACGTTTTGGTCACAGTTGGCTAAGCCATACACAAGCCAGCACCGTGTGTGGTCTCTTTGCACACGGTGCCGGGCGAGAAAGGATAAGTAGGCACCATGAGTGGACACATCGGTGGGATTACGGCAGGCGTGCCTACCAGCAGCACGCCTGCTCAGCATCACGGAATGCACTCAAGCAGTGGGGCAACTTCTTTTGAATCTGTCCTGCAGCAGACAGTCGGGCAGCCGGCAGATATTCTCCGGCAGGGAAGTGGTACATCGGGGCTGACCCTAGAGCAGCTTCGCGCCGATCTCATACAACGCCTAACCAATCCAAGTGCCAGCGACTTCGGGAGTTTGTTAGATCAAGCACGACTCCGCATCCCGGCCCTGCGGGAAAGTCTTCACGGGCTTTCTCCAGACCGGCGCTCCCCTGACCTGCTGGCGCGGTTTTCGCAGGTTGAAAACCAGTGGCTGCAAATCGAGACCATTCTCAGTTCAGACCGCGAGCTCTCGCAGGGGGAACTTCTTGGTCTACAGGCGCGGATGTACCAACTGACCCAGAACATCGAGATTCTCAGCAAAGTGGTGGATCAAGTCACGAGTGGAATCAAGACCGTTCTTCAAACAAATGTTTGAAGTGCAAGCTCAGGCTTGACCTCAAACCAAACAGCGAGTTGACAGGTCACTTGGAAGCGCTACAATCCTTGCCGTCGGGCTTCGTATTTGACTTTGGTAACTACTTACCAGAGTTGACTTTTGAAGCAAGAACTCAGGACGTGTGCGCAGGCCCTTCATAACGTACACTCGCTCCCCATAACACTTCCGACACGAAAGGCATTGTGCCGATGAAGCAGCACCGCAAATCACGCCGAAGTGGCAACCACAGCGGTAATCAAAGTGGTAATGTTGCCAAAAACTCCAAAGGGAAACGCGCCGGGCAGGCCAGTCAGGCCAGCAGCCTGCCCCAGTATGCTGAGGAAGTGTACGAGTCAGCCGTTGTCCCACAATCACCGGCTGAACTTGAAGCTTACCTGGCAGCGCAAATGCGCAACCTTATCCACGCGCGCCAGGAGCAGGAACAAGCCCTCCGGCTCATTCGCACCATAGGCGAACAGCTTGCGCGCGAAGGTAACAACCCAGAGCTTCAGAAACAGTACGCGCAGGCGGTGGCGCTCTGGCAACTATCCCGTCGCAACGGGGTTAGCGCGAGGCAGAAGTTGCTGTTTGCTATGTCTGAAAAACTCATCATCAACACCAACCAGCCATGACGGAAACTGGGACCTCCCCGCCGATCGTCCTGGACGAAGCTCTTGTCAATCGCATCCACGACTTAGCCCGCGCACTAGGGGTTTCCCCTGATTCTTTTCTGCTCTCCGACTTTGCAGGAGCAGACGCCGACTTGCTGCGCCAGATTGTGGATGGGCTGACCTTGGCTTTTGTCACGCACTGTTACCATCACCACCCACGCGGGGAAAACGTCTATGAGCTAATGGCGCTTGAAGAAAAAGTCACCCCTAATACGCCTGAGGCAGCGGCGCTCGAAGCCCGCATTGAAGAAGCCGCCGCTGCCCAGATTCCGTTTGTGGTGAGTATCAATCGCCTGCTCGAAGACTACTACCGCATTCGGTGTCAGATTGATGCACAGCTTAGTGCGCTGTAAGGGTGCTGTCGGCACGAAAACAGCTAGGCACAGCGCTCTGCCAACCTTTGCGGGCAGCTCAGGGCGTTTTGTTCCCTCGCAGGCTGGTATCGCTGTCAAGTCGACAAATTAGGCGCTGCTACTCAATAACCGAATTGAGAAGCACTAGCTGGTAGCCAAGGGCAAACACCCCAGCTGTAGGAACTTCTGCCGGGCGTTCTAACACCCGTCCGGCAACGAGCGGCGGAAGCTCAAAAAAGAAACCTTGTTTACGTAGCAGGGCGTGACTCTGGGTCTCCTCATAGCGTGCTGCCTTGCAGACAACCGTCGCACAGGGTCAACGAATGATAGCAGTGGTGAGCAGAGGAATCAGCGCCGAAGTGACAAGTGTAGGCAGGCTGCGCATCAGTGTTGTGCCTGCCGATCGCAGTTCAGAATGGGGCACGTAAAGCACGTCATTGGCTTGAAGCACCAGGTCTTTCTGCTTCCCAGACTGAATTGCCGCCAGGCTGATCTTGATTTCCTCACGTTCAAGCTTACCGGGCACAGTCCGATAGAGACGAATGTCGTTGCGCTTGGCGCCCTCTGCAAGCCCACTGGCCATAGCAATCGCCTGTGTCACCGTAATCGGGTTGCGTGCCGTAATGGGACCGGGTTTGCGCACATTCCCGGCCAAATAGATGACATCAGCCCGTGGCACAGAAATGATGTCGCCCGGCTGTAACAGCAGATTGTTTTTGGCATTACCGGCAATGATGTCATCAATGTTGACAGAAAGGATTTCAACCTCTGGTGGCACATCCTCGTCGCTCAGTGCTGGTGATGTCCCTGAAACCGGTTGTGTTTCTTCCGCCGGTCGTGGTGTGTAACGAATGATGTTGACAAAGCGGCTGGAATCCTCGGCGAGCCCACCCGCCAGCGCAATGACATCGAGCAGCCGCATGGCACGCCGCAGCGGCTGACGCCCCGGCGATCGGACAGCTCCAATGACCGTTACAAGCCGTGAGTTGAATTCCGTCACCGTGACGCTGACTTCCGGCTGGCGGAGATACTTCCGCAGGGCTTGCCGCAGTAGCTCGGCTGCTTCACTTTCAGTCAACCCAGCCAGTTGTTGCCTGCCAATGAACAGCAGTTCCACACTACCACTGTCACTGACTCGGAAACGCCCCGTTAGGTCGGGCTGCTTGAACACCTTGATCTCCACGACATCCCCTGGCCCAATCACGTAATCACCGTTTGGAGCAGCATAGACCTGCGTCGCATGTACGGTTGGGCTGGGCATTACTGGCGGAAACGAAGGTGGATTCGGCGCTGGCTCCTGGGCAAAACTGAAACCGACCAGTCCCGGCAACGCCAATAACCATAACGCAAGGCAAAGCATGTGTTGTTGGTTCAACATAGTGCTATCCTGAATCAGAATTTTGAATAGAGAGTCAGATAGTGATGCTCACTGTAGAGCATTCTTTCCAGGCATCAAAGCCGGTTTGTTGGGCGTGGTGCTACACTTCGCCACTCACCACTCGCCACTCGCTATTCGCTATTCGCTATTCACTACTCACCACTCGCTACTCACCACTCGCTACTCACTACTCGCCACTCACCATTCGCTATGACACTCTCGACAATCAACATCGGCATTCTGACCATTTCTGACCGCGCCAGTCAGGGCGTATACCAAGATGAGTCTGGTCCGGCTATTCTGGCCGTACTGCGCGAGTACATTGCCAACGACTGGACGCCCATCATGCGCCTTGTGCCCGATGAACAGCCGCTTATCGAGGCAGAACTCCGCCGACTCACCGATGAAGACGGCTGCTGTTTGGTTGTCACCACCGGTGGCACCGGTCCTGCTCCGCGCGACGTGACGCCAGAAGCCACAGCGGCTGTTTGCGACAAAATGCTCCCCGGGTTTGGTGAACTTATGCGGGCGGTGTCGCTTCAGTATGTTCCAACGGCAATTCTTTCCCGGCAAACGGCCGGCATTCGGGGGCGTAGCCTCATCGTCAATCTGCCCGGCAAGCCCAAATCCATCCGGGAGTGCCTGGCGGCCGTATTCCCGGCGATTCCCTACTGCATTGACCTCATCGGGGGACCTTACATTACGGGCAACCCAGAGCACGTCACTGTGTTTCGTCCGAAAGCCTGACCCGATGGGTGAATTTCGTACCATCTGCTGTGCTATCTGTCGCCATCTGGTCTGGAGTTGGGCGTTACTGCTACTTTGTGTGTCGGTTGTCGGCGCACAAAGTGGTTCTCCGGCAGCGGCGAATGCAGCGGCTTCGGCCGATGACCCGACGGCCCCGGATTATGTCACCCGCCTCACCCGCCCTGACTTCGACCGGCTGGCGCGCCTGACCAGCCAGGGCAAGGGGCTGGACGTTCCGGGCGTCATGTTCGTCATTGACCGCGTGAATGGGCGCGTCTATTACGCCAACTCGCGCCGGTTCCGGTTTCACAGCGACTTTGCACGCGCCACCTATCTGACGCTCGATGCCGGCGATGTCTTCCTGCGCAACAACTACACCAACGAGCGCCGGCGGTTTCTGCTCGGCACGGTAACATTTCAACCACGGCTGGAACGTTTCACCTATGAGTTTTGGGAAGGTGACCTGCTGACGCCGGCATTGCTGGCCGAGGCGCACCGGCATCTGAGTGCTACCAGCTTTGCCCCGCTGACGTTCAAGGCCAATGCCCGCCGTCACGAGGAAATTGCCGCACAGCTTCCCGACCTGCCCTGGGTTCGGGCGGAAGCCACGCTGCCGGAAACAACGTTTCTGGCGCTCAACCCCGGACGCGCCGTGGGTGTGTTGCGGCTGGTGGAGCAGTTGCCACCGGCGCAACCTTTCGAGCGCGAAGATATTGTGATCTTCAAGGAAACACCCCTTTCGACGACACCCCTGCGTGGCATCATCGTGACGCAGCCAGGTGCACCGTTGTCGCACCTGAATCTTTTGGCCAAGAGCTGGGGCATTCCCAACGCCTATGTCAAAGACGCCGACCTGCGCTTTCGGAGCCTTGTCAACCGCTGGGTCACGCTGGTCGTCACCGATGAAGGCATCACATTAGAACCCGCCGAACAGATCATCGAGTCGGAACGAGAACGGGAACTTAGCCGGGAGCTGCGCATTCCACGCGCCGATCTGCGCTGGCGTGCGCTGACTGACCTGCACCGCCAACGGGCGCGGGACGTTGTCCGGTTTGGCGCTAAGTCGGCTAATCTGGGAGAAGTCGCCCGAGCACGCTTGCCCGGCATCATTGTACCGCGCGGCTTTACCATCCCCTTTGCCCACTACAAAGCCTTTGCCGACCGGCATGGCATTGAAGCGCGGGTCTTGGCGCTGCTCAATGACGAACGGTTTCACCATGACCCACAGGTCCGGCAAGTTGAGCTAGCCAAGCTGCGCGCCTTCATTGTGGCAGCCCCTTTTGACCGGGCGTTGCGTCGTGCCATTCTGGCAAAGGTTCACCGGGAATACCGGGGACGCGGCCTGTTTGTCCGCAGTTCAACCAACGCCGAAGACCTGCCTGACTTCAGCGGTGCCGGCCTGTATACGACCGTGCCCAACGTCATTGGCGACGAAGCTTTGATGACGGCCATCAAGACCGTCTGGGCCTCGATCTGGAACTTCGAGGCGTTTGAGGCCCGCGAAACAGCACGCATTGACCATCTGGCCGTCTATCCGGCGGTCCTCATCCAGGAAGGCATCAACGCGGACAGCGCCGGCGTTCTCATCACGACCAATCCCTTCGACTGGCGCGACACCGAAGGCATCTACATCAATGCCAAGCGGGGACTGGGCTTGCGGGTTGTTGAAGGGCGGCGCATCCCGGAGCAAATCATCTACCGTCCCCAAAGTGATGCGGCTATTGTTCTCACCCGCGCTGACGACGAGACAATATTGACCTTTGACATAAAAGGCGGCGTCAAGGAATTGGCCGGTGTCCCCGACCAACCGGTACTTACTGCTGACATGATCCGCCGGCTGGGGCAAGCGGCGCTGGCCATTGAGCGCCTCTTTGGCGGCCAGAAGCAGGACATCGAGTGGCTGACCTACCGTGGACGGCTCTACATTGTGCAATCACGCCCGTTCATTGATCGCAACTGGCAGGCGGGGCCGGTACGCTGATGGCGGCAACACGCGCGCGCGGCCTAGGCGACAGGCTTCGATGCGCCGGCGAAGCCAGGCGGGACCTAGCACTTCCACTTCTGGCAA
>Ga0308406_1000036_pt1 | contig 80889 bp, 80 predicted proteins | sample HotsprSampleMSe1_FD_203474 | JGI IMG/M metagenome (GOLD analysis project Ga0308406, IMG submission 203474) | Hot spring phototrophic mat microbial communities from Mushroom Spring, Yellowstone National Park, Wyoming, United States - 20060911_MSe1 ...
CTTTAAGACCACTTCCCCTTGCAAAGCTTGTCCTTAAAAAAATTTCACCGTTTTCAATCGGTTTTACCGATACATTAAAATCAATTACTGCAGAGCCTCTGTCTTTGTTTTCCACATCACCTTTCGCCTTGTTAAGCCATTGATAAACTCCAGTTGCTGTTCCTGAAATAGATAGCCAATCTGTAATATCTGCTGCATAAACTGAAAAGGGAAAAAGTAAAAAAATCAAGTAAATTAAAGCTTTTTTCATCCAACACCTTTAAAAATTTTAAATAAAAAAAGCCACGAACGCTTAAATTCAAGCTCTTCTGAGCGTTTTAAGCCTTCGTGGCTTGCAAAATTCTATCATACAGATCACTAAAAATTCAATATGAAATTTTATATTCTTTTCAGAGAGTTTTTTCAAAAGATGGCAAATAAATGGATTCTAAATATTCTCTGATGTTTTTTAAAGTCTTGTTAATCAGTATTCCGTAAAGCCCTATTAATGCATAATAAAAATTTAAATTAACAAAATTATTTTTTATAATATATTTCCATGAATAGAATTTTTCATTGCTTGGAATGTTTCAATTTGCAACATCTCTATATTCATCTTTGGTTTAAATACAACATGATGTCCATCATATCTACTCCAATCCATGTGTATTAATCTATGAGAATCTTGCATCTCAAAAAAGAATGGTGTTTCTGGTAAAGGAGTTAGTATTATAAATTGAACTGTATCTATTCCGTTAGTAATAGCGAAATCAGCAGTCCTTCTTATTGTTTCGATATCATCTGTATCAGCACCAAGAACAAACATTCCATGAGATGAAAGGGATTAAATAGAAAATTTTGTAATGGTAAATACTAAAAAATGAAAAGGAGGAATTGATATGAAAACAAAAAGCAGAAATGGGGTAACACCAGAAGCGGTAATTCAAAATCTAATTTCTTCTTTAGATAACTCTGCCTCTTAAGGTATCAGACCTTCTCTTACTTATCTTATCCAGGAACTTCTTAACTATTTTATGCTTAAAGAAAGACAGTTTTATAATGAAGCAAACTCTTCAACTTGTAATGGATTTTATCAACGAAATCTTGCTCTTAGTTTTGGTAATCTCAAACTAAATATTCCAAGAGTAAGATTTGGAAATAATTTTAGAAGTTGTCTTTTACCATCAGCTTTGCTTTCTTCATTTTTACAGAAACCTCAAAGGTAAATTAACATTAAAGAGCACAAAGCAGATTTATACACTATGGAAAAAGATAAAAGAATTTTTAAAATATCCAGAAGAGATAAGAAGGCATATATACACGACAAATATAGTGGAATCAATAAATTCAGGGATAGAATTAATGAGGCTGAAGCATGGTGGATATTTTCATTCCTATAAAATCTTAGAGACAAATTTGTTTATTCAGCTATCAAATTTACATGATGAATAGCTGTGTTAGCCAAACAGTAAATTAGCGGGAGCTTCTTATGAATTAAAGCAGAGTTTTATATTGAAATTTGAATTAGAAAAAATTAATGAGGTTGTTTTATAATGTCTTACACAATTTTAGAGAGAAGTCTCAAATTCATCAAACTGAAATTTATCCCAAAGCTTCTTTATCAGACAGTGCCCATAATTAAGAACTCTTCCTTCGGATATTTTTGTAAGGTCAAAGCACTCTTTACCTTCAGTTAAAGCTCTCTTAGCAAGTTTTTTAAATGACTCAGTATTTAAAAAATCATCAAGCCTTCCAAGACTGAATAAATACTTGTGCCTTATTCTTCCAATGTCATCCCTGTATCCTTCTACAACATAAACATAATCAATATTTTGGGCTGAGCGAACAATTTTTAAAAACATAAATAATTATAAAGATAAATAGAGATAGATGTAGATATAAAAAGATAAAAAAATGAATCAAGTAAAATCAATGGTTTACGAGTACAATTTGCCGATTTTTGCCCCTAAGTTGATAAACTCAGGAAAATTCCTTCATTCATAGTAAGAGAAGATGTAGTGGAGTAAAAATTTTTTGTTTGTATAACATATTGATTTTATTAATTTTTTAAATCCATGCTGTCAAAGTCAGGACCGAATAAGGGTCAGCGGAGGGATGACCTCTTTCCCGTTGCCCTTTTTGTCATCCTGAGTGCTTCACGGTCACCCTGTCTCCTTTACATGTCACCCTGAGGCTTGTTTACTTGTCACCCTGAGGCGTAAGCCGAAGGGTCCCACAAAAGGATGGGATTCTTCCCCTTCGCTTCGCTCATTGTCAGAATGACAGAATAAAAAGCGGAGGGGATTCTTCAGTCGCTTACGATCCCTCAGAATGACAGGATTAGCTCAAGACAGCTCTTTCCTATCGGCAACTTTAAGTTATTTATTATCTTTTAATAAGTTTAGCATTAATTATTCAACTTCTCTTTTTATTTCTTCCCAGAGAATGTCCATTTCAGAAAGGCTCATTTCTTTAAGTGATTTACCTTTTTGTCTTGCGAGTTTTTCAAGTTTTTTAAATCTTTTTTCAAATTTTCGATTTGTCTTTCTAAGAGCTGTTTCAGGGTCAATTTTCAAAAACCGTGCAATGTTTACTATGCTGAACAAAACATCGCCAACTTCTTCCTCTATTTTTTCTTTATCTCCTGATTTAACTGCATCCTTCAATTCATTAATTTCCTCTTCAAGCTTATGAAAAGTTCCTTCAACATTATCCCAATCAAATCCCACCTTTGCTACTCTTGACTGAATTTTGTATGCTCTATGCAAAGCAGGAAGCGCCAAAGGAATTCCTTGAATAATTGAGCTTTTAAGTTTACCTTCTTCCTTTTTTCTGTCTTCCCACTGATTTAAAACTTCTTCTGGCGTTTTAAAATCTGCATCACCAAATACATGGGGATGTCGATTTATCATTTTCTTTGAAATTGTATCAATTACATCATTAATATCAAACTTACCCTCATCTTTTGCTATTTTGCTGTGAAAAACTATCTGAAGAAGCAAATCTCCTAATTCTTCCTTCATTTCATTGTAGTCTTTCCTTTCAATTGCCTCTATTAATTCGTATGTTTCTTCAAGAAGATATCTTTTTAAAGTATCATGGGTTTGAACTTTATCCCAAGGGCAACCTTCTTCAGATCGCAGTTTTTCCATTATTTCAACTAATTTATGAAAATTATCTTTCAATTTCCTCCTCCAAAAATTCATAGAAATCTTTAATAACAACTGCTGAACTATTTAGAGAAAAAATACTTCCCCCTTGCTCACTTAAACTTTTTACTTTATCGTCAAAGTTAATATAAACTACTTTTCCAAAAATTTTTAATAATTCATCATGTCCTTCAATTTTTCCTGAAGACTGATTAATAACAAGAGCTTTTTTCTTAGAAGATAAATTTAATTCATCCACAAGTTGATTGATTCTTAATGCAGACTGAATACTACTTTTTGCTTGAGTGGCTATGATAAATAAGTGATCAATCTTGCTAATTATTCCTCTGCTTATATGTTCCATTCCTGCTTCATTATCTACTATTATATATCTATATTTTTCAGAAATTTCCTGAAGAATTCTTTTTAATACATTATTAACTGCACAATAACATCCGCTTCCCTCGGGTCTTCCCATAACAAGAAGGGCAAATCCTCCTGATTCTTCAATAATTCTGTTAATCTCTATTTCAAGCCATTCATCAAGAGACATATTATTAGGTTTATCTTGGATTGCTCGTTCTCGAACTGACGCAAGAGTTCCGGCAATATTAATACCTAAAAGTTCAGGAAGACAAAAATTCGGGTCAGCATCGACAACCAATATAGGACTTAGTTTTCTCTCTTTAAGATATCTCACAGTTAAAGCAGATAGAGTACTTTTACCTGTTCCACCCTTTCCTGCAAAAACAATAAATTGACTCATTTTAGGTTTTTCTAACAATACTTAATAAATCGCTAAATCGGTCAATAATAAAATCAGCATCTTCTAATAACTCTTTTTCTCTGTAACCATAGGTAACTGCCACAGTTTTAACACCTGCAGCCCTTCCTGCCTTAATATCAATATCACTGTCTCCAACAACTAATGTATTATTCTTTGATACATTAAATTTTTTCATTGTCTCTAATATAGGTATTGCAGAAGGTTTTTGTTTTGAAAAGGTATCACTGCCTGCTACAAAATCAAAAAAATGTAAAAGATTTAATTTCTCCAGGGTTTTAATTGTTAAAAAACTTAATTTATTAGATATTACTACTTTTTTAATATAATACAATTTATCAAGGGTATCTGATACCTCAGGATAGGGCTTTGTATAGACTGCTATGTTATTACTGTAGTAACTGACAAAACAATTTATTAATTCTTCAAGTAAATCTTTTTTTACTCCTCTTTTTTCTATAACCTTTTCTATTAATTTTTTAACTCCTTCACCAACCATTTTTCTTACTTCATCTTGAGAAAAACCTTCCAAGTCTCTGAGCTTTAAACAATAATTTAAGGCATTTTTTATATCTTCACAGGAATCAACAAGAGTTCCATCTAAATCAAAGATTATAAGCTCTATAGTCATGATTTAAATATTATAAATTATTTAAAAAATTTTGCACATTTTTGATAAAATTTATGCTATAATTTTACAGCATGGCAAAGATAGATGCATTTTTTCAATTAATGCTTGAAAACAAAGCAAGCGACCTTCATCTGGTAGCAGGAAGCCAGCCTGTTTTAAGAATTCATGGTGAACTTGTGAGAGTCCAGTACAAAGTCCTTGACAATATTGAATTAAGAAGGCTTCTATATGAAATAACACCTGAGGAAAAGATAAAAATCTTTGAAGAAACAGGAGATCTTGACTTTGCCTATGAAATTCCAGGCATTGCCCGTTTTCGTGTAAATTATTTTATGCATAAAGAAGGCATTGGTGCTGCTTTCAGACACATCCCAAATGAGATTAAGACCATTGATGAATTGGGATTGCCACAGGTTCTAAAGAAATTTGCAATGCTTAAAAAGGGAATCGTTCTATTCACTGGTCCAACAGGTTCTGGAAAATCAACATCCTTAGCAGCCATAATTGACTATGCAAATACCCATAGAAAAGATAGAATAATCACTATCGAAGACCCTATTGAATTTATACATCCAAACAAGGGTTGTGTTATTTCTTATAGGGAAGTGGGAACCCACACTGAATCCTTTGCAAAAGCCTTGAGAGCAGCTTTAAGAGAAGACCCTGACATTATACTCGTTGGTGAAATGAGAGATTTACAAACTATTCAGCTCGCTCTTGAAGCTGCTGCAACAGGTCATTTAGTTCTTAGCACCCTTCATACTTCATCTGCTATTAAAACTGTTGACAGAATTGTTGATGTCTTTCCGACTGATCAACAGGCTCAAATAAGAACATCCTTAAGTGAATCATTACATGCAGTTGTATCTCAGACACTTCTTAGAAAAGCTGATGGGAAAGGAAGGGTTGCTGTTTGTGAAGTTTTAATTAATACTTATGCTGTTGCAAATTTAATAAGAGAAAACAAAACCCATCAAATTCTTTCTATAATGCAGACAAGTAAAAAAATAGGTATGCAGACTATGGATGATGCTCTTTTAGAGTTACTTCAAGTAGGCAAAATAACTCCTGAAGATGCCTATGAAAGAGCAACGGACAAACAAAAATTTGTTAAATTTCTTAAAGAAACTCCTGAAACAGTATTTGCATGAGAAAACAGGAAATAGATTATATTTTAGAAAAACTTTGTAATTATCATCCAGAGATATCTGATATTTTGTTTACAGTAGGAAGACCATTACAAGTAATGCTTTGGGGAGAAATGAAATCTGTCTATTTAAACGAAGCTCCAATAGAAAGTTTAACACCTTTCCATACAGAAATTATTGCTCTTACATTAATAGGTAATCAAAAGAGACTTATAGATAATTTATTGAAAGATGGATATTGTGACTTATCCTATGCTATCCAGAACTTTCGTTTTAGAGTAAATATATTTTCTCAAAGAGGTAATTACTCTATTGTAATGCGTAAACTTCCTATAAAAATTCCTACAGTGGAAGAACTTAAGTTGCCTGAAATAGTTAAAGAGATTGCAAAGGAAAGAATAGGTCTTGTTTTAGTTACAGGTGCAACAGGTTCTGGTAAATCGTCAACTTTAGCTGCCATACTTGATATAATCAATAATACAAGGGCTTGTCATATTATAACTTTGGAAGATCCTGTTGAATTTTTGCATTTCCATAAAAAATCTACATTCAATCAAAGAGAAATGGGAATAGATTTTACTAATTATGCAGATGGACTTAGAGCAGCATTAAGACAGGCTCCTCATGTAATACTTGTTGGAGAAATAAGAGATAGAGAAACCCTTGAAATTGCTATGCAAGCTGCTGAAACAGGACATCTTGTTTTAAGTACAATGCATACCACTGATGCAGGACAAACCATTGGAAGGGCAGTCGGAATGTTTCCTCAGGAAGATGAAAATTATATAAGATTAAGGCTTTCTGATACCTTAAAATGGGTAGTAAGCCAGAGACTACTACCCAAAATTGGTGGTGGAAGAATTGTTGCTACAGAGGTAATGAGAAAAAATTTAAGAATAAGAGACCTAATAATAAATGGTGAGACAGCAGAAAAAACATTTTACGATATCATTGAAACTTCTCAAGCCTTAGGAATGCATACCTTTGACCAGTCAATTATTGAATTGTATAAACAAGGATTAATAACAGAAGAAACTGCTGTTGCCTTTGCATCAAGAAGATCAACTGTAACAAGAGAAATTGATAGAATCAAAGCTCAAAGGGGAGAAAAAACAACAGACATTGAAGGACTTAAAATAGACACAGAATATGAAAAAAGACTAAAAAGAGGAGTATAATGGCAAAAGCAATTATTTGTGAAAATAACCCTACAATACAAAAAAATTTATCATTAATTTTAAAAACTTTTAATTTTGAATCTGTAACACCTATTAGCTTAGAAGAAGCAATCAATGCTTTAGAAACCACTGATGATATATCTATAGTTATTGTCAATGAAACCTTTGCAGATCAAAAACCTCACAATAACAGAATAATTCAATATATAACTAATCTGCCAATGTATCGAAGAAGAGATATTATGTTAATTATTACAGGACAAAATATGAAAACATTAGACAGATTATTAGCTTTTGCAAAAGGTGCAGACTTAATAGTAAACACACAAGATATTAATAATTTCTTATCCTTTTTTAAAAGATCCTATTCAGAACATCAAGCTATTTACAGACAATATAAGGAATTATTAAACAGATAAAATTCTTTGTCTTATAACCTCAAAAAGCAAAACTGAACTGGCAGTAGATACATTTAGAGAATTTATCTTTCCCTTCATAGGTATGCTAACAATTTCATCGCAAAGCTGTTTAACTGATTGTCTTATTCCTCTTCCTTCAGAACCAACAATTATGGCTAATGGTACTTTTAAATCAGTATTCCAAAAAAATTTTTCTCCTTGAGCTTCAGCTGCTATAATTTTTACATCTCTATCCTTCAACTCCCTTATAGCATACTTAATATTACTGATTTCAACTAAACTTACATGCCATACTGCTCCTGCAGATGATTTCCATACTGAAGGAACAATACCTACTGAGCGTCTCTTTTGATATATAACAGCATGGACACCTGCAGCTTCAGCAACTCTTAGAATAGCACCAAAATTCTGAGGATCCTCAATTAAGTCAAGAATTAAAAAAAAGGCAGTTTCCTTTTTTTGAAAAGGAATTTTTAAAGCCTCATCAATATTTATTGTTTTTTTTGGTTTTATCCTTGCTATTATTCCCTGATGAACTCCTTGAACAACTTTTTCTATATAACTTTCATCAACTATCCTAAGGGGAACGGAATTTTTTTCTGCCAACTCTATGATTTCTTTAAGATTAGAAACTCTTTTTTTTGCTATAAAAATTTCCTTTAATGCTTCTGAGACTTTAAAGGCTTCTTTAATAGGATTTATACCATAAATATACATTATATTTTTACTTTCCATACTGTTTTATAAGGCTTGTCTTCCAGAATAATTCCCTTTGAGAGAAGCTGTTGTCTGATAGTGTCAGCTTTTTGCCAGTCCTTATTTTTTCTTGCCTTAACTCTTTCTTCAATTAATCTGTTAATCTCATCCTCTGAAATTTCAAGTTTTTTAATTTTAAGCAAATCTCTATACCATTGTGTGGGTTGTCTTTGGAAAAGATTCAGAACACCTCCAAGTTCCTTAATTATTTTTTTGGCATAGGAAAGCAAGGTTAAATCTTCTTTATTAGAAGGTTTTTTATCCATAAAACGGTTTAATTCCTTGATAAATTCAAATATTACTCCTAAAGCCTTTGCTGTATTGAAATCATCATCCATTGCCTTTTCAAACTCTGATTTAAGATTTCTAATGTTTAATTCTATTTTTGATTTGCTTTTATCTTTTGGCTCAACATTTTCAAAATCTTCAATTCTCCATATTGTGCTATAAACCCTGTCAAGGGTTGCCTCTGCTTCTTTAATATATTCATGAGAAAATTCTATTGGACTACGGTAATGACTTGAGAGAAGAAAAAGCCTTAAAGCTTCAGCATCATACATATCAAGTAAATCCCTAATGTTTAAGACATTTCCAAGAGATTTTGACATTTTTTCTTTATCTATAGTTACAAAGCCATTGTGAATCCAGTATTTTGCAAAGGGTTTTCCTGTATATGCCTCTGACTGGGCAATTTCATTTTCATGATGAGGAAATATTAAATCCGCTCCACCACCATGGATATCAAGGGTTTCTCCGATATGTCTCAGTGACATAGCAGAACATTCAATATGCCAGCCTGGTCTTCCTTTTCCCCATGGAGACTCCCACCAGGGTTCATTAGGTTTTGATGCTTTCCATAAAGCAAAATCAAGGGGGCTTCTTTTTCTTTCATCGGGATCAACGCGGGCACCACTCATAAGCTCATCGATCTTTTTCTTAGAAAGTTTTCCATACTGAGGGAATTTTTCCACAGAAAAATAAACACTTTGTGCTTCGCCTTCATCTACAGTGTAGGCATATCCTTTTTCAATTAAGGCTTTCACTATCTCAATCATATCTGCTATATGCTCTGTTGCCCTCGGTTCTACATCAGCCCTTGCTATACCAAGACGATCCATGTCTTTGTAATACTCCTCTGTATATCTTTCAGCAATATCCTTCCATGTTAAACCTTCTTTGTTTGCCCTATTTATAATTTTGTCATCAATATCTGTAAAATTTCTCACAAATTTAACATCAAATCCCCTGTATCTTAAATATCTCACTATTACATCAAAGACAACAGCACTTCTTGCATGTCCAATATGGCAAAGGTCATAGACAGTAACTCCACAGGCATAAATTCCTACCTTTTTGTCATTAAGGGGTTCAAATTCCTCAAGTCTGTTTGTTAAGGTGTTTAAAACTTTCATCTAATCCTCCAGCAGTTTAAAAAATAAATTTTATTTTAACGTAATTGTATAAATCTTTCCCAATCTGTGTGGGGTAAAAAGAGGGCAGATACATATTCATCCATAAACTTTTTTGAACGTGAAAGGTCAATATAAGTCATCTTTTGAGCAATTTCATTGGCTACTTCCCAAAACTTTTTGTTTAATAAACACAAAACAGCACCTGTTAATGAGGTATTACCCAAAAAAATAAATCTCTCCTCTGGAAGATTTGGTAGCATTCCTATCTTTATTGCCTTTTTGATGTCCAAAAACTCACCAAATCCTCCAGCTATGTAAATCTTTTTTAATTCCTTTTCAGTTAATCCAACTTCTTCAAGAAGGGTTGAAATACCTGCGTAAATAGCAGCCTTTGCACGAATAATATTGTCAATGTCTGATTGAGTTATGTAACAGTTTGAAGAAATTACAAATCTTGCTTCATTATCAAATATTTTTATATGTTTTGAACTATCAGTAATAAACCTACCTTTCTGGTCAATGACCTTTTTACTAAAAAGTTCTGATAAAATATCTATCATTCAACTTCCACATATACCACGAGGAGGCTCATTTCCTATAACTTTTATATGAAATTCATCAGTCTTTTGATTATAACTGAAATATTCAACTGCTCCCTCTGTTGCTCTCATTCCACAGCTTATTCCACTTCCCTCAAAACATGGTCCAGCAGAGGTAGAGGCAGTGACAAGAAAGTCTTTGTTTCCAATTACAATTTCTCCATTAGTCCCTATGTCAATAAATAATGAAGTTTCTTCATCTTTATAAAGTTCTGTTGTAAGAATACCTGAAACAATATCTCCTCCTACATAACCTGCAACAGCGGGTAAAGTATAAATAGGTATTTGTGGTTTTAGCAAAAGTATGCTCTCAGATGCTTTCCATAAGGGATAACGATTCAAAGTGGGAGTATAAGGCTCCTGTCTTATATACTTTGGATTAATTCCCCAGAAAATATGACACATTGTAGTGTTACCAGCTATGAAAGCACAATAAATCTCTCCTTCTTTATTTCTAACTAAAAATGTATTTATGAGAGCATTTATATCATCATTAATAGATTTTTTTAAAATTTTAAGTCCTTCAGGATTTTCCTCAGCAAAAATTATTCTTGTGATTACATCATCTCCATAATTAATCTGAGAATTATAACAGCTTGCAACATCCACAATCTTACCTTCTTCAAGGTCAACTAAAGCTAAAACAACTGTAGTTGTGCCAATATCAATAGCAATTCCGTAAATTTTTTTTGATGGAAAATCAAGAATTTCCTCTTCTGTAATGGCTAAATTTATATTCCAGTTATTCTTTCTTAAAAAATCCGAAAGCTCCTCTACAAGTTTTATTGATATAAATAGATCTTTCTGAACTGAGCTTTTTAATCTCTCAAAATCTCCATGGGAATCAAAGGATGGAGGGGCTATTTTTAAGTTTAATTTTTTAACAAATGGAGCAAATAAAGAGGTTTTCTCCCCAACAGTCTCTTTTTCTGTTATTCTAAAGGAGTCAGCCAGACAAAGATTCTTATCTTCTGTCATTATGAGGGCTTTAGCCCTAATAATCTCCTCCTTAAGTATTGTTTCAATAATCTCTTTTTTAACAGTTGATATTCTCTCAGAAACCGTGATAAGTTTATCGGGAATTTCAATTAAAATATCACTTTGGGGAAAACTTTGGCAGGCAAGAACAAATCCTTCAGCTTTTTCCTTTTCTGATATTCCAAAGATAGATTCTGTCTTTATATTTCCTTCTAAAACTCTGATTTTACATTTTCCGCAACTTCCTTTACCACCACAAGATGCAGGAAGATAAACTCCCTGGCTTTGTAAAACCTGAAGCACACTTTCCTCTTTAGCTTCAAAAATTTTACCATCCTTTATTTTAATTTTAAGCATAATAATAAATACCTCTGTTACTTATAAGCAAACTTAAAATTTAACTGGAAGTCAAACTACTATTTTTACCTTATAAATCACTCGGTAATTGCCAACTCTCAAGCGATAGCTTAATTTAAGTTTTTTCCCAAATTCATCTACTATGAATTGAGTATTAATCTTCAAAAAACCTCCTAATACTGTTGCGTTTATTTTAATATAACATGAGAAATTTATTAAACTATATCATGAAGGCTCTTGTTTATCGCATGGGAGGATTAGGAGACAGTATTCTTATCTATCCAGTTCTTGAGATTTTAACAAATAAAGGATATGAAGTAACTGTATGGGGAAATCCTGAATATTTTAGACTTGCCATAGAATCAGGTTTTTGTAAAAAAGCAACATTTTATGAACCAAAGGAAGAATTTGACTTGAAAATAATTTTTTCTCAAAATAAAGAAATACTAAACAGTGAAAGCTCAATTTACATAAAACCTATACCAACTGAGAGAATATGGATAGTTAATCATTATTTGAGAGAATTAGGTTTTCAGAATGAATCCTTTTCCAGAACTCTTCCAATCAAATTTTGGGAAGAAAAACAGGGAAATCTATGCATTGTTCATCCAGGAAGTGGTTCAAAAAAGAAAAATCCTGATTTAGGCTTTTTCATTAAACTTGAAAAAATCTTAAATGAATATGTTTTTGAGGTTCTATATCTTGTCGGACCAGCAGAAAAGGAACTTACAAAGAAGTTTAAAAACTTCATATATATGGAAGATACTCTGGAGGTTTCAAAAATTCTTACCAAGGTAAATCTTTATATAGGGCTTGACAGTGGCATAAGCCATTTAATTAGCTATCTTGGCATTCCTTCAATTATTATTTTTGGACCCACAGACCCTGTTATTTGGCATCCCATTGGGGAAAATTTTATTATTCGAGAAGAAAGCTGTCCACCCTGCTTCCCAAATGTTTGTGAAAAAAAGGATTGCCTCCATGAAGATTTATTGATTGAAAAATTTTCACTAATTTTAAAAAAATATATTAAACTTTATCTGCCCTTCCCCAGATTATCTCAACAGCAGAGTATTTGATTGCTTTTTTAATAAGTTCTTCAAGATTAATTGGGTATCTTCCTTTCACAGCAATAGCATATTGAAAATTTCCAAGAAGTCTGGAATTAAGATAAAGGGGTTTTAGGGTCTCAAGGACAACCGCCCTTGTTATATTGGCATCAACATTTACAATTTTTCCATCATTGGTCTTTAAATCAAATCCCAAAGGAGTTACTCCTTCAAGAACTGTTCCTGGAAGCAAAGGTTCTGTAAAGAGATGAACCTCATCAAAACCTGCTTTTTTCAAAGCATAATGAAGACTCCAGGGTTTCCATCTTGTTACATGGTGAGGAGGATAGTCATTGTACCACCATTTGTATTTTCTGTATCCAAGAGCAGTGTTTTCAAATTTATAAAAGGGTGGACAGCTTAAAATAAGAAATCCGTCATTTTCAAGAAGACTGTAAATATCTTTTAAAAATTTCATAGGTTCGTGAACATGCTCAAGAACTTCAAAAGCTGTTACAACTTTATAAGGCTCTTTAAAATCCTGAGGTAATTCTTCAAAGTTCAAAGCTCTGACAACATTTAAATTAAATTTACTTTTTGCAATCTCTACAGCTTTTTCACTGGCTTCCATTCCATAAACATCAAAACCAAGTCTCCTTGCTATTAACATGAAAAATCCTGTTGAACAGCCAACATCAAGAAGCCTTCCCTTCGGAAGTTGTGAAAGAATTGGAAGAAGCACATTAAATCTTGGAACCCTGCTCCATTTTTCTATTTCTGTAGCTTCATCTTCAACATTTTGATAAGATTCATAGGCTAAACTTGAACCAAAACTTAAAAGGTCTTGATAATCTTTTTTGTAAGCCCCTTCATAATCCATAATCTTCATGGGATAGGTAAATTGAACTCCACAGGAAGGGCATTCAAAAACTCTTGAGCTATTTATAACTTCAAAAAGAGGAATATTACCTGAAAATTCACAAACAGGGCAAAACTCAGGCTTAAGATAATCCTTCTCTAATAGAAGTTCAGCATCCTTTAAGGCAAAATAAATTACCTTTGGAGGAATGTTTTCAATACAGGGACTGTAAAACTGCCTTTTTACCTGAGCTTCAATACAGGGTCCTTGAGTGGCATGAATTCTACATGGGCTAACACAGGTTTGCCCTTTATAGTTTGGTGAAAGAGGTATGACAGTAGGATAATTTGAAGCTCTTAGCTCCGCATCAATGGGACCTGAAATAAGTACCGTAGGCTTACTCAATCCTCCAGCAATATGAAGTGTTGCAGTATCTGCTGTAATTACTGCATCAGATAATGCCACAGAGGCAATAAGATATCTAATATCCTTCATAAAAACTGATAAATTTGCTGCCCTTATGCCATAGACATCCAAAGCAGTTTCAACAGTTATGTCTTCATCAGGAAGAGAGCATATTACAGGAACATACTCATCCCATATTAAATCCTCAATCCCTTTAAGAAGCTTTGGTGGAAGGGTTCTATGAACAGATGAGGCAAGATAATGAAATAAAAGCACCTTTTTACCACCAGAAGCAGACCTGATTTTCTGAAAAGCCTCCTTCATTTCATTAAGCACTGCTTCGTCAATCTGAACATCAGGAGTTTCCTTTTCTGCTTTATAAATGTATAGTTTCCATAAATAGTAATCAATGAGGCTTAGGTTGTCAAACTGAGGAGTATTAACCATTTCAATGGTTTTTACAATATAGTCAGCCCTTGAGACCTCCTTAAAAGGAATTGGCATAGAAAGTAGATTATCAATGTATGGAAGTCCTTCTAAAACAGGTCTTGCTTTTCCCGAGATACTTACATTAAGACTGACCTGAGGATATAGTTTTTTAATCTCCCTTAATGCAGGAGTCATACATAGGGCATCACCAATAGCAGCCTGAGCAATAACAAGCAAAGTTTTACCATTTAAGGGTTCACCTTTATAAAAGGGAGGAAGCACACTGTGGGCTAATTCAAATCTTGATTTTACAGGCTCAGTAAGAAGGTTAAAAACATCATCGGCAAAAAGGAATTTGTCTCCGGGACGGATTTTAAAATCGTAACCATTAAAATTTAGCTCAATCTTGTCCTTTGCCTTCCAAACTTTCATATCTCAATCCCTTTCATATATTTTATAAGCCCATTTCCGATTGCTCTTTAATTTTGCCATATTTTTCATATTTTATCATTTTATGGCAAGAATTACTATTGACCTAAAATTGCTGATATAAAATTATGTTTCGGATTGTTTTGTCATCGGGGTTATCCTGAGCTTCTTATTCTGTCATTCTGAACCTCCTTTTTTTGTCATTCTGAGGTTGCGTCGCGACCGAAGAATCCCCACAGGAGACCCTTCGGCTTCGGGCTAAAGCCCTCAGGGTGACAAAGAAAAAAGGGTGACAAAAAGGGCAACATAAAAGGGTCATTCCTTCACTTCTGCTCAGGGTCAGGGTGACATATAAAGGGGTCATTCTGAGCGTCTTTTCTGTCATTCTGAGGCACAAAGTGCCGAAGAATCTCATCCTTTCACCAAATAGTTTTTTAATTAGAGATTCCTCGGGGTATTTACCCCCTCGGAATGACAAAAAATAAGGAGACCCTTCGGGCTAAAGCCCTCAGGGTGACAAAGAAAAAAGGGTGACAAAAAGGGCAACATAAAAGGGTCATTCCTTCACTTCTGCTCAGGGTCAGGGTGACATATAAAGGGGTCATTCTGAGCGTCTTTTCTGTCATTCTGACCCTGAGCCGAAGCCCTGAGCTTATGCGAAGGGGAAGCGAAGGGGAAGAATCTCCTCCTTTTTTATATAATCGGAATGAGTTCCTTCACTTCGCTCAGGACAGCGCCTCGGGGGATTTAGCCCCTCGGAATGACATAATGAACTCAAGACATCTCTTTCCTATCTGCAAGTTCAGGCTTTTTTGTTTTTGGAGTCGCAGGTTTTTCAGGATGTTCTTCCAGATTTTAAAGCACTTTTAACAATATTAAATACTTCTTTAGCCCAATTTATTGAATTATCAGCATCTTCAAAGGTATACTCCTCTGAAGGAATCCAATCAATCAGTCCATAAAAAGCAAGTTCTCTTTCTTTTCTTAGAGTTTTAGAAATAACTTTTAATTTTTCTATGTTTTTCTTTATCATTTCTGGAAAGATTTCTATATTTTGTTCAATATGCTTTGAAACATCATGAACTTTTGGAACATCAAGCCCAAAAGCTATCATCAGTCCTTTTAACAAAAGTTCTACGACTTCCTGAGCTTCTCTTACTACATCTGCATAAGCTCCCTCATTTTTCAAAAATTCAAGCATTTTGATTCTCTTTTCAGCTCTAAAAATATAATCTTCTATAAGTCTCTTTTTGCTCATTTTATTATCCAGTAAGTTGTTCCTTTGAACTCCTTTTCAATGATTTCTTTTTTTTGCTTCCTTTTATCAATCATTTCAATCAATTCTCTTACTACATTTGAATTATCATACAGAACTTTACAGTCTTTTAAAATCCCGACATAAAATGATAAAAAATCCTTCAATTCCTCCTGGGTTAAGATTAAAGGTGATAGAAAGTGATTTTCAAACTCATATCCAATTTTTTCATAAAAATCTAAAATTCTTTTTCTTTTGCTTTCAACTGAGTCTTTTAAAATTAAAAGTAAATCAATATCAGAGGATTGAGAAAAATCTCCTCGCGCTGCTGAGCCAAAAAGCACAACTGCCATGAGATTTTTTTTATATGAATTTTTTATTTTCTCAACAAGCTCTGGCAATTTAGTGTTTAACTTTATATAAAAATAAGTTTTCATTGTTTCACCATGTCTTATGTTATCAAGCTCTTAAACCAATCGTCAAGGTAAAAGAAAGCCCTGAAATTGCCGATAGAAAATTATGTTTAGGACTATTTGCCATCGGGGTTATCCTGAGCTTCCTTATTCTGTCATTCTGAACCTCTTTCTTGTCATTCTGAGGTTGCGTCGCGACCGAAGAATCCCCTCCTTTCTGTCATTCTAACCCCTTTCTTGTCATTCTGAGCGTCTTATTCTGTCATTCTGAACGGAGCGTAAGCGGAGTGAAAAATCTCCATAGAAGACCCTTCGGGCTAAAGCCCTCAGGGTGACAAAGAAAGGGGTCATTCCTTCGCTTCGCTCAGGACAGCGCCTGAGTGTCTTTTTCTGTCATTCTGAGGGAGCGTAAGCGACCAAAGAATCTCCAAAGAAGACCCTTCGGCTAACGCCTCAGGGTGACATATAAAAAGTTCTGTATCAGGATAATTTATGGTAAAATACTCACATGTTTTATGCAATAACTCTTTCAGCACTCCTTGCTATTTTAACAAACCTTATATTTGTATTTTCCTCTTTAAATATGGCGAACTTAAAACCACCAAAGGTGCATGAGGAAAAACCAAAGATTGAAAACATTCAGGCTGACTTTCAAAAAGTTTTTAAAAATTACATTACTTCGGGAAAAAATGCCTCAGACATCAAATTAATTGCATAGATTCTGGTGCAAAAAATATTGCATTAATCAGTCATAATGGGCAGATAAAAAATGTTAAAATTGGAGATAAAGTGGGGTCTTATGAAGTAAAAGAAATAATGAGAAATTATTTAATAATATCAAAGGATGGACAAAAGAAAATATTAAGTTATCCATTGATATCCAATGAAACTGCAAATCCAAAAGCTGTAACTCAATCTTCAGAGTTTTCAAAAAAGGAAATTGAAAGACTCACAAAAGACCCTGGTGTTCTCTTTCAGGAGATTAGATTAAAGCCCTCAGTAGAGGAAGGTAAAACAAGAGGTTTTATTTTTGAATGGATTAAGCCCAGAAGCATTTTTGATAAAGCTGGAATTAAACAGGGAGATGTTCTTGTTGCAATAAACAACATTGAAATAAAATCCGGAGAGGATGCTTTCAGAATTCTTCAGGCTTTAAGAAATGAGTCTTCCTTGAAAGTAACTCTTTTAAGGGATGGACAAAATATGGATATAAATTTGAGGGTGAAATAATGAAAATAGCATTTTTTGGAATAATTTTGATATTTTTAATAACTGCCAACTTTACTTTTGCCCAAACTGCTGAGGAAATAGAAAAACTTGTAGAAGAACAGAAAAAAACAGGCAAATTTTACTTAAACTTTCAAAATGCTGAAATTTCCACTCTTGTAAAATTCATGTCAGAGCTTACTGGTAAAAACATAATCCTTGAGCCTTCAGTTAAGGGAACTCTCACAGTAAGTTCAGCAAAGCCTGTTACAAAAGAAGAAGCATGGGAACTTTTTGTTATGTCCCTTTCCCTTCAGGGTTTTGGAGTTGTTGAAGAAAAACAGTCTGTAAGAATTTTACCAATGACTCAGGCAATGCCTCTTGCCTCTGTAAAGCCACCAAAGAGCGCAGGTGAGGTTATTGTTTACCTTTACAGAGGAGAATATACAAATGTACTGCAATTGCAGCAGTCAATACAACCCTTTATTTCCCAGTATGCTAAAACATCCACACATCAAGGTTCAAATACATTAATTATTGCAGATATAGCCAAAAACATTGAAAAAATAAAAACAATACTGAAAGAGCTTGATTGTCCTGAAAGAGGTTTTCAAATAAAGGTTTATAAATTAGAAAAAGCCTCTGCAGAAAATATTTATCAGACATTACAGGGCTTTTTACTTTCCATTCAACAACAAATTGGAACCTTAGCAACCGTATCTTTAAACAAAGAAAGCAACTCTGTTGTAGTTGCTGGAAATGATAATGTTCACAGATTAATAAAAAATGTTATCTCAATTCTTGATTCTGAAAGTAGCGGAGCTGGTGAGAGGGCTTTTTATGTTATCCCCCTTCAATTTATATCAGCAGAAGAAATCTACAAAAGCATACAGTCAATTTTTTCAGGTATCACAACTATATCAACGCCAGTGCAAACTACATCACCTTTAAGCTTTAAGGAACTTGAAACACCTCTTCAAAAAGAACAACCACAGGAAAGAAAAATTGCTCAACCAATTACTCCAATTCAGACAAAAGAGGGAATGAAAATTGGATTTGATAGGGGTACTAACTCTTTGATTGTTTATGCCTCTAAACATGAATACGAAGCAGTAAAGGAGCTAATTTCAAAATTAGACATAAGAAGGAAACAGGTTCTCATTGCAGCAAGTATTGTTGAAATGAGCACAAGCAGTGCTCTTGAATTAGGAGCAAGGTGGCAGTTTTTTGGGAAACATGGAGGAACAGCTTTTGGTGGATTAAGTAAAGAAAGTCTTTACAGTGCTTTGCTTTCCGGTAATTTTATATTAGGTGCTTTAAGTGAGGCAGGAAAAAGTATTACCATTGGAGACTCAACAATATTCTTTCCTGACCTTGTTTTACTGTTTTCCATTATTGAAAAGGGAAGCGGGTTCAACCTGATTTCAAATCCTAAGGTTTTAACCCTTGATAATCAGGAAGCAGTAATAAAAGTTGGACAGGTTATACCCTATGCCTCTGGAGTTAAATTTGATGTAAATGGCATGCCTGTTATTACCTATGATTATAAAGAAGTAGGTTTAAATCTCACTGTAACGCCAACAATTGCTTCTGGTAATCTAAGACTTTTTATAAATCTAAACCTGCAGGAGATTATTGATTACATAAAACCTCAGGTTGGAAGTCTCAGTTATGCTATTCCTGTAACATCTATGAGGCAGATAAACTCCGATGTTGTGGTAGAAAAAGGGCAGACAATTATTATTGGAGGATTGGTAAGCAGTAGAACCCTTAAAACCAATGAAGGTGTGCCAATCTTACAGGATATACCCCTTATCGGTAGCTTGTTCAAAAGAAAAACAGAAAACGAAGACAAAGTATCACTATTTATCTTTCTAACTCCTTACATAATTGAGACACCTGAGGAACTGTCAAAAATTACGCAGGAACATCAAAAAATTTCTGAGGAATTAAAAAAATTAATGAATAAAAAAAATGATTAAGAGACTGAAGCCTTTTTGTTTTCCCTTAATTGTCGGTCTTATTTTTGCTTTATTGCTTTTGTTTATTACATTCCCAAAATTTCTTTTAATTGACAAAATTTTATCACAAAAGGGAATTTATATGACAGCCAAATCTGTGCAGGAAAAACTCTTTAGTATAGAATTAAAAAATGTGTCATTCTATGACAGAAATTCAAAATTAATGGACTTTGAAAAAATTAATATATCAATTATTCCCTTTTCAATTAAGCTAACAGGAAAAAGTTCATCAGGTTTTGTTGAAATTAATTATTACTATTTAAAAAAGCAATACAATATCAAGGCAAGACAATTAAAAACTTTAAATCTTTTTACAATTCAAGATGCTGATATTGATTTAGGAAAGGATATCAAAGGCAATCTCACTATTAAAAATTTAAATTCAGCTGGATTAAAGCTTGAAACCATTATTTTAAACTTCAAAGGAAGAACCTTTAATATAAAACTTCAAGACAGAGGAATTGAATTAAGCGGAAGTGGAATAATAACAATTGCAAAGGATATAATTGATTCTCAATTGAATGCTGAAGTGTTATATGGAGGTTATAGAATAATTTTTTCAGGAACATTACAAAACTTAAAAATTAGCCCTAAGCCTGCTGTATAAGATATTTTTCAACTACTTCATCTGGACTGCCAATCATTTTTAATTCGTGATTCTGTAACCACATAACTCTGTCACATATCTGTCTGACTGCATCCATGTTGTGAGACACAAATACAATAGTTACTCCTCTTTTTCTGAAATCAATCATTCTATTCGTACACTTTTTTTGAAAGTGAGCATCTCCAACTGCTAAAATCTCATCTATTAAAAGAATTTCAGGCTCTACAGTACTTATTATTGAAAAACCGAGTCTTGCAAGCATTCCTGAAGAGTATGTCCTTACAGGCTGGTCAATAAAATCTCCCAGTTCAGAAAATTCAATGATTTCTTCAATTTTATCCATTATCTCCTTTTTTGTAAAACCCAAAAGTATACCATTTAGAACAATATTTTCTCTTCCACTTAGCTCTGGATGAAAACCTGCACCAAGTTCAAGCAGGGGAAAAACCTTGCCTTTAACTGTAACTTTTCCTGTTGTTGGTTTTATGACCTGTGCAATAAGTCCTAAAATAGTGCTTTTGCCAGCTCCATTTTTACCAATAATTCCAAAGCTTTCTCCTTTTTTTACCTCAAAAGTTATATCTTTTAAAGCCTGAAATTTTGAGTTACGCATATCATGAATTGCCTTCGGAAGATTTATTAAAAAAGTTTTAATTCCTCTTGCAATGTGGGAATATAAGGGATAAGTTTTGCTAACTCTTTCAAAAATTATTACCGAGTCTGACATTTACAAAACCTCGGCAAACCTTATTGAAAGTCTGCGGAATATCAAATATCCTATTAAAAGACTAATTAATGCATAAAAAAAGCCCAGAAACAAATATTCGCTATTAAATTCTCCTTTCAAAAAAAGCATTCTCCAGTTTATCATGAGACAAGCAAGAGGATTAAGATTGATAAGGCTTTGGTATTTTTGAGGAATCATGGTTTCAGGATAAAAAATAGGTGTAAAGTAAAAAAGCAATGTAGTAAAGATTATGACAAGTCTTTCCATATCCCTGAAAAAAAGATTTATTGATGAAATTGCAAGGGCTATTCCGTAGGTAAATAAAATCTGTATTAGCATAAGAATCGGGATTCCATATATCCAGCTTAGTTTAATTGGAATTTTATATAAAATCACGAATAAAGTTATCACAGGTATTGAAACTAAAAAATGGAAGGCATCATTAAGCAAGGTAGTTAAGGGAAGGGTTGAAATAGGAAAATTAACTTTCTTGATTAAATTAGCATTGCCAAGAAAAATCCCTGAAGAAGCATTAACAGAATTTGAGAACCATTGCCAAGGAAAAAGTCCTGAAATCAAAAAAATTGTATAATTTTCAACATCTATTTTCATTACTACCTTGAAGGCAATGTAAAAAACAAAGGCAAAGGCAAGAGGATTGGCAATTGACCATAAATAGCCTAAAATACTATTACGATATCTAACCTTTATTTCCTTTTTTGTAAGCGTAGTCAGAAGGTCAAAGTAATATCTAATCTGTCGTTTCATAGTATTATATAGTAGCAAAGAAATAAAGAACTTTACCACATAAGGCTGAAAATAGGCTGAAGGATGAAGATAAAAAAGTTTTTCAGGTAACTTACTTTTTTATTGGGACTTTGAACTGGTAACGCTCATCTTCAAGTAAAATCTGAGCTCCGATTTTCTTGTTTTTATTTATTACAAAAGGAGATTTTAGATTTGCTGCAACTCCGTCGTTGTATTTTAGCAGGGAAACATAAATTTCAAGGTCTTCTTCTTTTTCTGCCTGCAATACAGAAGTAATTTCATCACTCAATTCAAATCCATAGGTTGGAAAAAACTTAAAGGGAGAAACAATTAGCATTGCTATATCGGGATCATCAACAGAAATTAGCCATTTTACAGGGTCAAGGCATTCTCTGATAATAAATCTTTCAAAAGGAATTCCGGGAATCCCATAGGGAAAATTAATTATTTCATTTTCATTAATCAAGAGTTCGCCAAATCGATCAGTTTTAAGATTTATCATTGTCATACTCCTTTATTATATCCTCAGGTTTGAGTTCCTTTGAGGTTTTCAATGCCTCTATATTACTTTCACGAAGTTTTTCATAGAGTTCTTCACGGAAAATTAGCACTCCCTTTGGTGCTTCAATGCCTATTTTTACCTGTGAACCATCAATATCAACAATTTTTATTATTATATCATCGCCAATTCTTATTGACTGTCCCTGTTTTCTTGTAAGGACTAACAAAGCTACCTCAGAAAGTCAAAGAGATTACCACGGAAAAAGTCTGTAAGGGTAGTTCTCAAAGCCTGAAGCACAGACATTCTTCGATTAAGTTCTGATATTACCTTTAAAGCATCAGCATCCTGATCATTTGAAAGAGATTGTTTTGTATTTGTTTCAACTTCAAGATTGTAGTCTGTAATAGTTTCTATTTTATTTAATCTTGCACCGATAAGAGATTGCTGTTTGAAAAGTTTATCTGCGATTTTGTCAATGTAGTCAACAGCTTTCTGAATTCTACCCTGATCATTGTTTTCAAGAGCTACTTTAAGAAAATGTAATGCCCGTAAGTAGTAGTTTTCATTGAGATAATTATTATTAAAACTATAATAGTTTGGGTCTGCTGGATCAGAAATAAAATTGTATCCATTTATATTTTCTTGAAAACTCATTGAGACATTGCCTGATTCAGGATTATAGGCTAAAAGATTAAGACCACTGTTTGGTGCATCAGTTGTTGTTACATCAATTCTTATAGTGTCAGATTTACCATTTGGAACACTTCCAATTACAAGGCGGTAGTCTGAAGAATTTGTGGTACCGTAATTTATAACCCATGCTTTCACATATTTTGATGTCTGGGGATCATTGTTAATTGCATCTCTTATATCATTTAAAGAAGCATTTGCTAAGATATTAAGATTAACTGCCTGATTATCTCCAAGCCTGATTGTAAGAGTTCCTCCATTGGTTGTAAATGGATTTGCAGGGTTAGTTACAGCTCCTGCTGAAGGCTGTGACATAAGTAAAGCTCCCAGAGGGTCTACATCGTGTAATTGTAATATTTCATCTGGAGGAGGTGAATCATTAGTTAAAACCGTTTGATTATATGGAGTTAAAATTTTAAGGGATGCCAACTGACCTGTTGCAGTATATGTAAAAAATTCTGTTGCTGGTAAATTTACAGCCACATCAAGGAAAAAGCTTATGTCAAGATACTGTAAATTCGTATCTGATTGATAAATTCCATTTTGAGCATTAACTGGTGCTGTGTCTGCTTTAAATCCTGCAAAGATGTATCTTCCCGATACCTTTGTATTTATTGTGTCAATACTACGCTGAATTAATGTATCAATCTCTCTTGCAATGGCAAGTCTGTCAGTTGGTGAAAGGGTATCTGTTGAACCCTGAACTGCATACTGCTTGGCTTTAATTAACATTCTTTTTAGGTCATCAATTGCCTTTTCAGTTGCAGAGTTGAATATCTTTGCAGTGTCCATTACTCTTTTGTATTCATCAAGAGCTGAAATCTCTGATTTATATTTGGCAATTCTTGATATTGCTATAGGATCATCACTGGGAGAAAGAACTCGCTTTCCTGTAGCAAGCTGTCTTTGAGCTTTAAACATCTCCTCAATCTGTTTGTTAATATCCCCTAAAAAGGTCCTATAAAAAAAGCCTGTTGTAACTTTCATTGCTACCTCACCATATCAAAAAGTGTTGAAAGTATTTCATCGGCAACTCTTATTACACGGGCAGAGGCTTCATACATCTTCTGATATTTAATAAGATTTACTGCTTCTTCATCAAGACTCACACCTGAAATGTCCTGTCTTCTTTTTTCAATCTCCTGTACCAGAGCCTCCTGAAAGTTTTTTTGAGTCTTTGCGCTTGAAGAGTAGACTCCGATTTCTGAGACAATTGACCGATAAAAATCTATTGGTTTAGCATTCCCAATTATTGGAGAGTCAAGCAATCCATAAATTGCCCTTGCATTTCTGTTGTCCATTGGACCACTACTTGAGCCTGTAGGGTCACTACTTGCTGCTGCAATTTTGTCTGTATCTGTAATTGCAACATCAAAATAAAGTGCTGTATTTGGTTTAATCTGGAATGTAAAATCAAGCCCAGCTAATGGATTTCTAAGGGTTATGTTTATGTCATTGAAACTAAGACGATAATAATAAACTGGTGGTGTTCCTTCTGTCCATGAAGTTACTGAAGGAGTAACAGAAGAACCTGTTGTATTATCTGTTACTGTCCAATTAGTTCCATTATATTGAATCCGATATTGGTCATATGTGTTTGAATTGACTGAAGAAATATTAATAGATGTTATATCAGGAGACCCTGCAGCAACTGTTAAATCATATAGCTGATTAAAAAAATTATTCCCTGTTGAACCATCGAGTCCATAGCCCTGACGGTGCACTCTGTTTATTGCATCTGTTAGGTCAAATACAAGCATGTTTAATTTATTCATATACTCTGGAATTACTGTATCCCTTAAATCAATTTCTGCTTTAAGTTTCCCACCCTGAATTAATCTTTTTGCATCAATACTTCCTGAGACTGTTTCAAGATTAAACTGTAAATTCTGATTGCCATCAAGCCTTACATTCATGTGATAAACTTTTCCACCATCAACAAGGGGCATGCCGCCAAGCAAAATTGAATATCTTCCTGCATTATCTTCAAAATAAGTAATATTGACAATATCATTTAACTGCTTAACAAGATTTTCCCGCTGATCTTTTGCATCAAGAGCACCAGGATTTGCAACAATTTTTTCATTAAGTTCATTTATCTGGTCAAGATATTGATTTATCTGATTCACAAAATTTTGAGAATCTTTATAAATTTCGTATCTTTCATCAAGAAGAGCTCTATATGATAAATTGAATCTATGAGCAAGATAAGTTGCCTTATCAAGAAGTAAACTTCTTTCTGCTATTCCTGAAGGATTCTGGCTAAGTTCCTGCCAGGCATTGAAAAAATCATTTATAGCATTGCTAAGGGCGATATCTGAAGCATCATTAAAGATACTTTCTAATCTAAGCATTCCCGATTGAAAAACATCCCAATAACCAAGTCTTGAGCTTTCTGTTTTAAGTTGAAGTTCAATAAAGGAGTTATACATTCTTCTTATATCTGCAATTTTTACTCCTCTTCCAGTTACACCTGCGTAACTTAATATTCCAGAGGGAATATTTTGAAAAATAACATCTTGTCTTGTATATCCCTCGGTTGCAGCATTTGCAACATTATGGGAGACAACTTCCAATGCCTTCTGATAAGTCAATATGCCTGATTTTCCAATATCAAAAAGAGCAGTAAGTGCCATTTATGCCTCCTTTGAAAGGCTTTGCTTTGGAGTTATACCAAAGGATTCAAGAAATTTAATTGCAGTTCCTATATTTATAATTGAACGATCAATAAGTTGTTCATTTATTTTTTGAATATCAGAAATAGCAGTTAAAAGAGTTTTCATTGCTGAGTATAATTCTCTAAGCCTTTGAACATCATGTGTTTGTTCAATATGGGAGATTATTTCAGAAAAAGATTTACCATATAGATTATTTTTTTCAAGAATTTTTTCTCTTTCTCTTTCCCATAAAGAAAGTTTCATTAAAACTGCTTCCTTTTGTCTTAATATTCTTTCAAGCTCTTTAGCCTGAAGAGCCACAATAGCATCTCTTTCTTCTGAGACAATTTTATAGAGACTGCTAAGTAAATTTTTTTCATTCTGAAGAACTTTTACAAGTTCATAATACAAGTTTGTCAATTAATGCCTCCTTTATAATTTTGCCTGCAATCTCGCTACCCTTTACTTCATAGGTACCTGCATTTATTAAATTTTTAATTTCTTCAACTTTATCTGTTCTAATATCTGTTATATTGCTTACTTCAACCATGAGTCTTGCAATTTTTTTTGCTGACTCTGATAAAGTAACCTGATCCTTTGATAAAACTTCTTCGCTTCTTTCTGGAGTTTTTCCTTGAGATTTCTCTGGTGCAATCTGTGGATTTGGAGCAATTCCATCTAATCTAATTGGTCCTCCTATCATTTTTAATCCCTCCTTTTTGATTGTTTGTACTTATATTATCGGCGATTTTTCAAAATTGTTTATGAATGCAAGTGGATTCATTGCTCTACCGTCTTTTCTAATCTCAAAATGTAAATGAGGACCTGTAGTTCTTCCTGTTGAACCTGAAAGAGCAATAAAAGTCTCAGGTGTAACAATATCACCAACTTTAACAAGATTTTTTGAATTATGGGCATAAAGAGTTTGAATTCCATCTTCATGTTCAACTATAACACAGTTTCCATATCCCTTTGAATAACCAGAATAAATAACTTTACCTGATAAAACAGGTCTTACAGGCGTTCCCTCCGGCACTGCAATGTCTATTCCATTATGATGTCTTCTCTTTCCATCAATAGGGTCTAATCTTAATCCAAATTGAGAGGTAATCACACCCTTTACTGGTAGAGATATTTTCTTTGGCAAAGTAATTTCTTTATTAATTATTTGCTCATTTTGAAATTCTTCTTCAGGTCTTAACGGAGTTAATTCAGTCTTGCCATGTTTGCTCAAAGTATTTATAAAATTTGGATTTTCTGTTAAAAAATTCCCAATTCCAACTCCTCTTTCACTCATCATACCTGCGATCTCCGGAAGCAAAACAGTCATATAAGTAGAAATAGTTTTTTCTTTTCCAAAGGAAGTATCAGAAAGCATTATTTTAAGTAGCTCACTCAAAAAAAGAGTTTCTATTTTTTTAGATAGTTCTTTTATTTGAGCATCATTAAGACTGTTAGAATTGGTGTTTTTTAAATTTTTAGAATGGATATTAACCTTTCCTATCATTTTATCCTCACATTATAACAAGCTCAGCCTTTAAGGCTCCTGCTGTTTTAAGTGCCTGAAGAATGGAGATTAAATCCTTAGGAGTAACTCCAAGGGTGTTCAATGCCTTAACTAATTCTCCAACAGTTGAACCTTTAACTTCTACTAAGGAGGCTTGTTTTTCTTCTACCTTTACTTCTGTTCTCTGAACAGTCTCTGTTCTTGCTCTTTCAGGAGCTAAAGGAGGTGGTTGTACTACTTCAGGAGCCTCTTTAATGGTAATTGTTAATCCTCCGTGGGCTAATGCAGTAGGAGATATTTTTACATTTGAACCAATAACAACAGTACCTGTTCTTTCATTTATAACAACACGGGCTGGCAGGTCAGTGGAAACTTCAATTTTTTCAACTTCTGCCATAAAATCAAGGACATTTCCGTTGTATTTTGACGGCACAGTAACTGAAACAGTTGTAGGGTCTAAAGCTTTTGCAATTGCTTCCTTAAAAGTTTCATTTATTTTGTCAGCAATATTCTTAGAAGTAGTTATATCAGGTGATTGAAGAAGTAGTTGAAGTTCTCCTTTTGTATTAAAATTAACAGGAACTGCTTTTTCAACAAATGCTCCTTCAGGAATATATCCAACATTTTGATGATTTTTTATTGCCTGAGCAGCTCTTCCTGCAGCAATAAATCCTCCTATTGATACAGGACCCTGAGCTACTGCATAAACCTCTCCGTCTGGCCCTGTAAGAGGTGTCATTAAAAGAGTCCCTCCCTGAAGGCTCTTAGCATCTCCGATAGATGATACTTGAACATCAATTTTTGTTCCTGGTTTTACATTGGTGGGAAGCTTTGCAGTAACCATAACTGCTGCAACATTTTTAACCTTACCCTTTAAATCTTTCACATTTACTGTAATCCCCATCCTGCTAAGCATATTTGCAATTGGTTGATAAAGATATGTTCCATCTTTGTCTCCTGTACCGTTCAATCCTACAACAAGACCGTAACCAACAAGCTGGTTTTCCCTTATGCCTGACCATTTTGCTATATCTTTTATTCTCTCTGCAAAGGCATTGGATGAAAAAATGAGGATAAAAAATATAAGGAGGAGATTCTTCGCTACGCTCAGAATAACAGGTAATTTTTCCTTTAGAAAAGAGCTGTCTTGAGCGATCTTGGCATTCTGAGCTATAGCATTGAGCAAATCAAAGTTTAAGATAAGAAACTTCTCTTTATTTTTAAAGATTCCTTGAGGCATAGAGCCTCTCGGAATGACAGATAAAAATTGATTTCTATATATCATACCCCTCCTCCTTTAAAAGGGCCATATTTTGTCAAGAAATCTTACAAGCCAACCCTGAGATTGCTTGTCTCCCAAAGTGCCATCACCAACCAAAAATATCTGGGCATCTGCTACATACTGGCTTAATATTGTATTATTCTGACTAATATCGTCAGGTCTTATGATACCTCTTAAAACAAGAATTTCTTTTTCATTGTTTACAAAAATTTCTTTACGAGATTCAATAACAAGATTTCCATTTGGTAAAACCTCAACAACCTTGGCTGTAATTGTTCCTGTAATACTGCCTGTTCTTGCTGTATTCCCATCTCCTTTGAAGTCACTCTTTGCAGAACCCTTAACTGATGGAGAAAAAACATTTCCTGCTTTATAAAAGCCATTAATAATTGGAAGATTTTGTATATTAAAATCTGTATTCATACCAAAAAAGTTTTCAAGTCTGTAATTCGTTGAAGAATCTCTTGAAGCAGAGGTGGAAGCTTTTTTCTGGGCAGAGGTGGTCTCATTTATAATTATTGTTACAAGGTCATTTACCCTTCGAGCCTTTTTGTCTTCAAAGAGACTTGCTTTGTTTCGCCATAGGGAACCTTCTGAAGCCTCCACTTGATTTTGTGGTTGTTCTGGATAATACTTCTGAGGCATTCCTGCGTTTTTTATATCTCTTACTTCTTTAAGCTCTGAACAGGCTGAAAGTAAAAACGCCACAGTCACTAAAAATAATAATAAATTTAATCTTTTTTTCATATTGATACCCTCACTGTATCTTTATCTATCAATTTTCCTACAATTTCCTTGCCAGTTTGAATACATAATATTCTTGCATTATTTCCAACAACAGAGTCATATTTAAGGACACCCTCTGTCATTATGATGACAAATTCTGTGTCTATGATAAGATTCACCTTGCTTCCTCTCTTGACAGGAATTCCCTCGTAAAGATGATCATCCTTAATTATTAATCCCTGAGCAAGACTTCTTTTTACGACCTTGCCTATAATTAAATTTTTGTCTGTAATAGCTCCTGCTGGAACTCTACTAATTGGCTGCTTTATCTCTAAGAGATCTTTTTCTTCAACTGTGTCACCTCTTTTCATAGGTCTTTGGGTTACATAAATAGTTGTTAATATATCATAATTTGCTATTGCCCTGTACTGTCTTGTTCCACAGTTAAAAGTAAATTCTACTGAACTTGGTCTTTTTATTTCTCTAATCTTTAAATTTTCTGAAATACAATTCCCCTGTGGTTCAAATCCAATAAACTTGATTTGACTTATTTGAACCTCCCTTTTAATTGAAGACTTTTTTATCTCATTAACAAGAAGAATTATCAGCTGAGTTTTATCAAAAGCATAAGTTGAGGATATGAAAAAAATTGACAGAAAAAGATTAAAAAACAATGCAATAAACCCTATCATTTTTACCTCTTAAGAGCTGAAACAGTCTGTAACATCTCATCAGAAGTCTGAACTGCCTTTGAGTTAATATCAAAAGCTCGTTGGGCAATTATCAAATTAGCAAGCTCTTCTACAATATTAACATTAGACATCTCAAGGAACCCCTGAATTATAGTCCCTCTTCCTTCTGTTCCAGGAGATCCTGTAGTTGGTGCACCAGAAGCATCTGTCTCAAGGAAAAGATTTTTCCCAATTGCTCTTAACCCTCCAGGATTAACAAATCTTGCAAGTTCAATTGTTCCAATTTCAACAGGAGCAACAGTTCCAGGCTGAAGGACTGTCACTCGACCATCTGCTCCAACAGTAATGCTTGTAACATCTGTTGGAACAGTAATTCCAGGTTCTATAGGATATCCGTCATTAGTAACAATCCTTCCATCTCTGTCAATCCTGAAATTTCCTGCCCTTGTATAGGCAATTGTTCCATCTGGAAGGGTTACCTGAAAGAAACCATCTCCATCAATGGCTAAATCTAAGCTATTACCAGTGTTAACTAAATCTCCGGGAGTAAAAAATTTTGCCACTGCAACAGGTCTAACACCAAGACCTATCTGAATTCCCGTTGGATATTGTGTTCCATCATCAGAAGGTGCACCTGGTGTTATAATATTCTGATAAAGTAAATCCTGAAATTCTGCTCTTCCCTTTTTAAATCCTGTTGTGTTTACATTGGCAAGGTTATGGGAAATTACATCTACATTTAATTGCTGAGCATACATGCCTGTTGAAGCAGTAAAAAGTGACCTTAACATTGTTTACCTCCTCCTTTATAATCTTGCAATTTCGCTTACTGCTCTTTGAGCAAGTTGGTCAAAATTTGTTGTTATTCTTTGTGCAAATTCAAAATTTCTTATAGCCTGTATCATATTTACAAGCTCATTAAGTGGATTAACATTTGAACCTTCAATCCATCCCTGAAGAATCTGCCCATCAGCTTGCCCTGCCTCATTTCCTTCATATAAGGACTGTCCAACATGTCTTATGTTGTTTAGTTTTACAAGTTTTATCTTTGCTACCTGATTACCATCAACAAATATGGTTCCATCATTACCAATCTCAATCCTCGTTCCATCAATTACTATTGGATTGTTATTTTCATCAAGAGCTCTAAATCCTGATTGAGTAATAAGAATATTATCTCTGTCTCTTGTAAAGGAACCTTCTCTTGTATAAAAAATCTTTTGCTCCCTTTGAACAGCAAAAAAACCTTCTCCCTGCACCGCAAGTTCAAAGGGATTACCAGTTTGCTTTAAATTGCCCTGTGATGTATCAATAAACTGAGTTCCAAAATAGGTTTGAGCTCTTGCATCTTGATAAATAGCCTTCTGCTCTGCAGGTCTATCTGAAAGAAGGGGATAAAGACTGCTTGCAAACTGCTGTCTTTTATAACCTGTTGTATTGATATTTGAAAGATTATGAGAAACAGCAGAAAGCTCATTTTCTCTCATAAACATTCCTGTCATTGATATATATATACCTTTATACATCCTTCACCTCTCTATTACTTTTATAAGCAAAGGATATGCCAATTTAAATATATTTCTTGAGGTTTATATATATTCCTTAAAATTTTGCAGTATAATATTGAAAAATTAAAGGTTAAAAACTTGCATATCTATGAGAAAAACCTTAGTCAGGATAGGTAAATTTTTAAGATAATGGGAAAATTTTTCCCATTCCCGAATTTATGCTTCTATGTCAATTTTATGTTCTGATTGTTCTTTTTCTTTTAAAGATTTCTCTTCAGCGTTTTCTTCTTTCTTTAAAGGTTTTTTCTTAATTTTAAATTTTGCAAAGACAGAACCCTCTTTTACAGGTCTGATTCCTCTGTAAGGACCTAAGGAATCTATTTTATCATCAGGAGTCATTAGCTTAATAATGTATCTTTTTGTTTTTCAAAATTAATTTTAAACAAGCCTATAAGCTCCACTAAAGCTTCTTCTGTTAAGTCTAAGCTCACATAATCAATGGAAACTTCCAAAGGATTTTTTAGTCCTATACCAATATTATTACATATCTGATCAGCTACTCTAACAATATTACATATATCGGCAAAGGCAGCATCCTCATAATCAGGAAAAGGATATGTATGATGATAGGTTATAACCATTTCAAGTTTTTCAGGAAGTTTCCATTTTTTCGATATAAGAGCACCTAAAACAGTATGGTCAAATCCAAACATTTCATTCTCAATATCCCTTACTGTCTGACCAGTTTCATACATTTTTTCATAAACCTTAGGATAAACATCAGGCATTGAATTATTAATAATTGTTTTACCTACATCATGAATAAGTCCACATACTAATGCTTCATCTGGCTTAGCTAAAAGGGTCACCATAGCAATTAAACTTGAACATAAAGCAACACCAAGACTATGCTCCCATAATTTCTGTTCAAAGGCATCAAATTTTCTGTGCAGGTCTCTTAAGGCAGTAACAACTACAAGGGATTTAAGTGTTTCAAATCCTATCAAAAGCAATGCCTGTTTTATATCATCTATTTTTCTGTCCTGTCCATAATAAGGAGAATTAGCAATTCTTAGAAGCCTTGTTACAAAACCTTGGTCACGGGATATGGTTTCTTCAAGAACTGAAAGGGATGCGGAATCATCCTGGATAAGATCCATAACTTTCATAGCAATTGGTGGAAGGGAAGGTATGTCAACAGTTTTCAGTATTATTTTTTCAATTACATCTTCCTGCACATCAACCTCCTATACTGCATTAATTATCTCTCCTGCCATCTCTTCAAGGGATACTACTTTATCAGCTATACCTGCCTCTATAACAGCTCTTGGCATACCATATACTACACAACTTTCTTCATTTTGAGCAAATATTCTTCCACCGTTTTCCTTTATTTTTTTACATCCCTTGGCTCCATCATTTCCCATACCAGTAAGTATTACTCCGAGGCTTCTTCCAGGGAAACAATCTGCAACAGAAAGCATTAGGGCATCAACACTTGGTCTATAAATAAACTCTTCTTTATCATCTGATATATTTACCAATGTTTCAATGCCTCTTCTTTTTAGCCTCATATGTCCTCTACCAGGAGCAATATAAACAATTCCTGGTTTAATAGTTTCTCCTTCTTCAGCCTCTTTTACAGAAAGATGACTCAATTGGTCAAGTCTTTCAGCAAAGGGTTTTGTAAAATTTGGAGGCATATGTTGAGCAATAACTATGGGAACTGGAAAATCCTTAGGAAGTTTTGGAATTATCTCCTGAAGAGCCTTCGGTCCACCTGTTGATGTCCCTATAGAAACAATTCCTACTTTTCTTTCTGTCGTTACTCTTACTTTTGGAATTTCAACCTTGGGTGTTTCAATTTTTGTTTCTGCTGGTTTTGCAATAGGTCTTCTCTTTATAATTCCTCTTTTACCTATTGTTTTAATTTTTTCAATCAGCATTCCCTTAATCTTTACAATATTTACTGATAGTTCAGCAAGGTTTTTAGGAATAAAATCAACTGCACCAACTTCCAATGCTTCCAGGGTTACCTTTGCTCCTTCAGTTGTAAGAGAACTAACCATAATAACTGGAACAGGACACTTTTGCATAATTTCCCTTAATGCTGTTATTCCATCCATTCTTGGCATTTCAACATCCATTGTAACAATATCGGGTTTTAAATCCTGAATCATCTGTATAGCTTCAACGCCATCCCTTGCTGTTCCAATAACTTTGATTTCGGGGTCCTCCTGAAGAATGCTTGTTAATGCCTTTCTCATAAAGGCTGAATCATCGACCACTAAAACTTTTATCATACTACGGACTCCTTAAAACCCAAATTCTTTAAGAAGTTCATCAACATCCTCCTGTGAAACCTTTTCAACTTCCTTTTTAACTGGTTCTTTTTCTTCAAATTTAAGCCCAAATGTGGTTATGAGTCTTACTAACTCAACTTCAAGATCACCTACCAAAGCAATAACTTTTTTTAAAACCTGTCCAGTTAAATCCTGAAAGGATTGTGTTGTAAGAATTTCAGTTAAGTCATCTTCTAAGGAGTTTTTAAAGTCTCTTAAAAATTGAACAGAACTTTCTGGTCCTTGAATTTCTCTTATATGATTGGCAAGATCATCCATTTTTAAGATATATTTTTCGACAATTTCCATTGTCTTATTTGCTGCTTCTTCTGTTTTATCAATAACCATTTGAAGTTGATCCACTGCTCTTGGCATATGTTCTACAGCAATTTCTCTTAATTTTGGATCAAGAACTTCTCTGAAACTTTTTAATGAATCATGAAGCTTTCTTGCTACTTTCCCAACTTCTTTAAATAAATCACTCTGACTTTTCTGAATTATACTGTTCATTATCTTATCAGCATTTTCATAATCTCCGCTTGATACAGCATTCATAAAATTTGTAATTTCTGTTAAAAGAATATATTTGGGGTCATCTTTCGAAATTCCCTTTCCTTCATAAAATTTTACTGGATCAATCACTTCGCTTACTGTAACTTCTCCTGCCATTGTGTTAACTTTTTTTACTATCTCTACTTTATCTCCTTCTTCAATTACATTAACAATCTCTTCTTCAAAAATTGACTGGTCTTCTGTGGGAATAAGTTTTTTTACGTCAAGAATTATTAATAATCTGTCATTTAAACGGGCTACACCCTCTATCTGACTCTGACTGTGCTGCATAAATTCATCTGCCTGTTCAATAGTTGATTCATCAATGTTTACTACTCCTGTGATGTTGTCAACTAATGCACCAAATGTTATTTTTCCTGATGAAATAACAATAACTTTATTACCCTCTGTTTGCTCTGGTAGACTCAAAAGTCTCTTTAAGTTAACAACAGGAATAACCCTACCTCTTAGATTTGTAATACCTTCAACATAATAGGGAACACCTGGCATTTTGGTAATCTGCGGGATTTTGATAATTTCCTGTACTTTAAGAATAGGAATAATATACTCATTCTCATTTAAAAGAAAGCCTATGCACTGTCTCATCTTTTATTACTCCTTATTAATTTTATTTAATAGCAAAAACCTTTCTTGAAAGTAAGGCTAAATCAAGAATTAATACAACCTTTCCATCACCAGTTATGGTTGCACCCATAATTCCGCATGCTTCTGAATCTATGCCATTGATTGTCTTAATAACTATTTCTTCCTGTCCAAGAACAGCATCAACGGCAATACAGAATCTCCTGTCTCCAACTGAGGCAACAAGAATATATTTTTGATCTGCATTAGAACTTCCTAAAACACCTAACAATTCATTCAAGATAAAGAGAGGCAAAACTCTCTCTCTGATTGTAAGAACTTTTTGACCCGCTACTTCCTTTACCTGTGAAGTGCCTATTCTCAATGTTTCTTCTATCATTGATTGAGGTATTGCATAGATTTCTTCACCTACTTGAATCATCATTGCCTGCATTATAGCAAGAGTAAGTGGAAGACTTATTCGGAATGTGGTTCCTTTGTCCTTTTCTGTAAATATCTCAACGTAGCCATTGAGTTTTGCTACATTGGATTTTACAACATCCATTCCAACTCCTCTACCACTTACCTCTGTAGAAACATCTTTGGTAGAAAAGCCTGGTAAAAAGATTAAATTTATTATGGCATCATTAGACATTTTTTCTGCTTCCTCTAAAGTAATAAGCCCCCGAGTAATTGCCTTTGCTTTTACCGCTTCAACATCGATTCCTTTACCATCATCTACAATATCAATAACAATCTGCGTACCCTTCTGATAGGCATTAATAGTAATTTTACCCTTTTGTAGTTTACCCTTTAAAACTCTTTCATCTGGTGATTCTATTCCATGGTCTATTGAATTTCTTATTATATGAACAAGGGGATCTCCAATATGTTCAATAACTGATTTATCAACTTCTGTGTCTTCACCAATAATTTCAAGGTCTATGTCTTTTCCGAGTGTTCTTGCAAGGTCTCTTACCATTCTTGGAAATTTTACAAAAACTTTTTGAAGGGGTTGCATCCTCATTTTCATTACAGCAAGCTGTAAATCTGAAGTAACTCTGTCAAGAAAAGCTGTGGTTTCTACAAGTCCCTCTACTTGTTCATCACCTGCATATCGAACTTCAAGTTTACTTGCAAGATTAAGAAGTCTATTTCGAGCAAGAACAATTTCACCTGCAAGGTCCATGACTTTGTCTATCCTTGCTACATCAACTCTAAGGGTTGCAACTTCCTTTTCTTTTTCCTTTGGTTGAGATACTGTTTCTTCTGTTTTAGATGTTTTTTCTTCAAATTCAGGTTTTAAAGGAACAGCAGGCTGTATTTTTTCTTCCTGTGTTTGTAATTTTGTTTCAACTATTTTAAAAGTTTCTTGGGATAAAACACTATCCAAAAGTTTTAAAACAGGGGATAGGTCTTCTTTTACTTCTTCCTTTGCTTTTATGTGAACGATAAGCATTCGTAAGGTATCTGTTGCCTTTAATATAGCATCGGTTATTTCAGGAGAAATTAACATTTCTCCTTCCCTTAATCTTTTTAAAATCGCCTCTGCTCTATGGGCTACATCAACAACATTTTGGAATCCTAAAAATCCTGCAGCACCTTTAAGAGTATGCATTCCTCTGAAAATCTCGTTTATAATCTCAGGGTCCTGTCCTTTCTGTTCAAGTTCTACAAAAAGGGGGTCAAGTTGGTCTAAAATTTCTTCAGCTTCAATAATAAATTCATTTATTATTTCATCCATCTCATCAGCCATTACTGTCCTCCTTTAAGAGATGGTTTTTTCTGAGCAATCTTTTCAAGTTTTTCCTTTAAAACCTCACCTGTAAAGGGCTTTACTATATAATTGTCAACCCCTGCCTTTATAGCTTCAATAACCTTTTCTTTCTCAGCCTCTGCTGTAACCATTAAAAAAGGAATATCTTTAAGTTGAGGATCATTTCTTATATGTTTAAGGAGCTCTAACCCTTCCATAACGGGCATATTCCAATCGGAAACTACAAGCCCGTAATCTCCACTTTTTAACTTTCTTAAAGCATCCTCTCCATTTTCTGCTTCATCTATGTTTTCAAATCCAAGTTGTTTTAAAAGATTTTTTACTATTCTACGCATTGTTGGGAAATCATCAACTACTAAAACTTTGATCTTAAAATTAAACATTATATACCTCCTATTCTCTTTTACCAAAAATTTTTTTCATTATTTTTTTCATGCTATCTACTATCTGTTCTGCTGTGGCAGGTTTTACAAGATAGTCATCAACTCCAGCTTTATAGGCCCTTTGTTTTTCTTCTTCATCGGCTTCTGTAGTAAGCATAACTATTGGTATATCAGAAAAATCAGGATTGGCTCTGACCTGTTTTGTAAATTCTATACCATCCATATAGGGCATATTCATATCAGTAAGAATTAAATTAATCTGTTCAAGACCTAACTTTTGCAATCCATCCATACCATTTTCTGCAGTCACTACATCATATCCTTTAGTTTTAAGAATCAAATAAAGCATTTTTCTTGTTGTTTTATCATCATCAACTACAAGAATCCTCATTATCTCCCTCCATTTAAACTTTTTGATAAATTACCACTTTGTTTATAACCGTTGGTCTAAAAGATCTTGTAATGTTGTGTAAACTCTCGGAGGTACCTACAAATAAATAACCCTTAGGACGCAGTACATCGTAAATCAGTGATACCGCTTTCTTTTTTGCCTTATCATCGAAATAAATTAAAACATTTCTACAAAATACCACATCTATTCCTTTTAATTGTTTTACTTCTTTTTCATTTATTAGATTTATATTCATAAATTTTACCATTGATTTCACAATATCTGAAAGTACGTATATACCACCTGAGTCTTTAAAATATTTCGCCATATAATGGGGAGGTATATTTCTGACAGAATAATTTCCATAAATGGCTTTTCTTGCAGACATCAAAACAGATTCACTTATATCAGAAGCATAGATTTCTTTTCTTGTAGAAGCCAATTCAGGTTTTTCAAGTAAAATCATGGCAATTGTATAAGGTTCTTCTCCTGTAGAGCAGGCAGCAGACCATATTTTTATATCTTTTCTGCCCATTTGAGTATTTTCTTTAATTATTTGTGGAAAAAGATTGTTTGAAAAAACTTCAAACTGTTGGGGTTCTCTAAAAAAGAATGTTTCATTTGTTGTAATAGCATCAAAAAGGCGAGCTATATCATGCCTTTGGGCACTGTAGTTCAAAAAATGAAGATAATCTTCATATCCTCTAAAATTTTTTTCTTTAACAATTCTACTCAATCTATTTTCAAGAAAATACTTTTTATTGTCAGGCACATATATACCAGTCTTTTCATAAATAAAATCTCTTAGCTGTTTAAAAATATCCTCATTCATTGTTAATGTAGAGGCTGTAGCAGTAATCATATTTTATTTAATACCTCCTCTATTTTTTCCCTGATTTCTCCTTTGGAATGTTCTTTCAAAGGATAAAGTAATTCATAAACTTTGCTACCACCTATTTCTCCTAAGGCATCTATGACTGCTATAACAACAGGAGGAAAGGGATCATTTAAAAGAGGTGAGAGTTTTTCTATTAATATTTCAGAATCACATCCCTTGTAAATTGCTTTTACTGCATAATATCTAATCCAAGGGTCTTCGTCTTTAAGGCATTCGAAAAGAGCATCAGAACAGAAACTTGCCTCGCCTAAGGATGAAATGGCTGCTTTTTTAAACTCTTTATTGTCTGAAGATATGTACTCTAACAATTTTGATATGGCTTTATCTGTACCAATTCTTCCTAAGGCATATATGGCAGATTTTACTACTTCAGGGTCTTCGCATTTAAGTAACATATCTATTATTTCCATTGAATAGGTTATATTGGCAAGTGCCTTCTTTGTCTCAGTTTTATAAGATTTAATGTTGCTTAAAAAGGATTCTTGGTCAATGCAGATGAGTGCTGAAACAGCAGCTTCGATAATATCTGGATAGATTTCCTTTTCAAGAAGCCCTAAAAGAATCGAGAAGGCTTCCTTTGCTCTGATCATACCAATAGCCTCTATAGCTGCTTTTCTAACATTAGCATCAGGGTCTTCTGTACTCCTGATTATAAGAGGTTTTACGGATTTTTCATCTGCTATCTCACCTAATGCCTTTGCAGAAGCTATTCTTACATCCCTTTTTACATCCTCAAGAAGTTTTATTAATACCGGGACAGCTTTTTTACTACGCATTTTCCCAAGAGTATTTATAACAAAAGCTTTAGCCCTATACTTTAATTTGTCTTTTTCAAGCAATTCAATTAGTGTATCTTCTGAATCAATTCCTAAAAGAGTATTCTGCAACAATCCTATTTTTTCATCATAATCAAAACAAGAAGGGTCTAATGCTCCTGCTTCTTCAACTACAATTGGAACTGCATCAATTAGATTGGTTAATTGAACTCCTTTAAATGCCAATGTTTTTTCTTCCCATTCACCCTCTTTTAAAATCCCTAACAATTCATCTTTTATATCTAACCCCGGAGGAATTATTCCAATTCTTATTAATGCTTTTATGATTTCTTTTTTCTCATCCCTTGTTGCAATAGAAAAATATTTTAAAAGTGGACTAACTACTTTATCCGTTCCAATTTTACCCAATGTTTCAATTGTCTCTGCCTTTACAAGTAAAGAATCTGTATTAAGAAGCAGCTCACCTATTGCATCTACTGATTCCTCTGCATTAAGACTTGCCAGAGCCTGAAGTACATAAAAGGCTATCCACTCTTCATCATTAAGTCTTTCAATTAACGCTGGAATTCCCTCTTTATAACCTAATTCACCTATTGCCCTTGCAGCAGCTGCTCTTACATTTCCGTTAGAATCCTGTAGGAGAGGGATAACCTTAGCGCCATCAAAACCTGTTTTTATCTCTGCTATTAAATCTAAAGCAAATTTTCTTACATCGGGGTCTTTATCTTTTAAAAGTTGATACATAAGATGAGGAGATTTATTTCCAATCTCAGTAAGAATTAATAAAGCTGTATTCCTTAGATAGGCTTCCTCTTCTCTTAAAAGAGGAATAACCATGTAGGTGAGGAGTTCTCCAGGATTGACTAAAAATCTTTCATCTTCAGAATTTCCAATTGCTATTAAAGCATAGGTGGCAGCTTCTTGAACTGCAGTGTTTTCATCTCTAAGAGCTTTAATTAGAGGATATATAGCTCTTTCATCAAAATAAGAAAGTTCCTCTGCAGCCTGCCTTCTCTCTGACGGTTCTGGATCATTTAATAATTTTAGAGCAAGTTTTTTTATATTTTTCTTCATTAAAAAACCCTCCAACTAAATATTAATGCTTATTATACCAAAATATTTTGTTTTTTCAGTTGCTTTCAATAAAATTTTTTAATTTTATAAGAGCCTGTCCGTGAATCTGGCTTACTCTGGAAAGAGAAACTCCTAAAACTTTTGCAATCTCTCGCATATTTAATTCATCATAATAATAAAGTGAAATAACCAATTTTTCCTGTTCTGAAAGTCTTTCTATTGCCTTTGAGAGTTTTTCTTTAATCTCCTTTAATTTAATCTCTTCGAAAATATCATTTTTATTGGCAATTACATTTATAATGCTTAATTTGTCTCCCTCTTTACCTTCAAGATAATCATCTAAGCTTACAATATCCGAAGCTTTAATGCTCTGATAAATTTCCTGTAATTGCTTATGAGAAATGTTTAAGAATGATATAATTTCATCATCTGTTGGTTCTATACCTTCATTTTTTAAATATTTGTATGCCCTTTTTACATCTTCAACTTTTCTGCGGAACTCCTTTGAAAAAATATCTAAAGAGCGAATTTCATCCAGTATAGTGCCTCGTATTCTATAATCTATAAAATGAGAGAGAGGAACATTAAAAGAGGGATTATACTTCATCAATGCTTCAAGAAGTCCCTTTATACCTGCAGAAATTAAATCATCCAAATCCAGAAAAGACTGCACAATATGATAATATCTTAAAGCGTAATGCTTTATCTTTGGTAAAAATTGCTTTATAAGTCTTTCTTTTTCCTCCTCAGAATAAAACATTTACTTTATCCTGTAGTTAAAGCTTTTTTTAGAAAAAACTGTATTCCTCCTTTAAATAAGTTTACATCTCTATTTAAAATCTCCTTTGCAATATCGGAGAGTTTTTTAGAAAAATCTGAAGTAGGAAATAAATTTACATAGGGCTTCTGTGAAACAATAGCATCTTTGATTTTTTCATCATAGGGAAGAAAACCAAGATAATCTAAACTTAAGCTAAGAAATCTCTCTGTAACAAGAGAAATTTTTCTAAAGGTCTCTCTTGCCTCCTTATGATTTTTTATATTGTTTATTACAATCCGAAAGTTTTTTTCACCATACTCTTTATAAAGAACCTTTATCAATGCGTAAGCATCGGCAATTGATGTAGGTTCAGATGTAACAATTATAATGTTGTCATGGGCAGCAGAGCAGAAAAAAGTTACATTATCAGAAATTCCAGCGCCTGTATCTATTAGAAAAATATCATAATTTTCATCGAGACTTTCAAGCTCCTGAATAATCTTAATTTTTTGCTCAAAAGTAAGTTGCGTAAGTTCTCTTATGCCAGAACTGGCAGGTATGATATCAATACCCTGTTCGGATTTGAAAATTATATCTTTTATATTCCTTTCTCCTGTAAGCAAATGTTTGATATTATACTTAGGGGCTACTCCAAACATGATATCAATGTTACTTAACCCTATATCAGCATCCATCAAAAGTACTCTTTTCTGCATTCCTCTAAAAATTAATGCAATATTAGTGACAAAGTTGGTCTTACCAACCCCTCCTTTTCCACTTGATACAGCAATTATTCTTGGTATATTAGTTTTCACAGACACCTCCAATAACAAAATTTGTTAATGCACGGGGAGGATAAATTTTAGGGTTATCATAATAGTCTCCAGAGGTAATAAAACTTATTGGTTTTCCACTGTAAACAGCGATGTTATAGAGATTACCGTAATTTTGGGCTAAATCAATCTTTGAAAAGGCTATGCAATCAATTCTCGATGAATCATTATTTCTTAAAACCCTAAGAGATGAGCCTGCTGACATAGAGGCATCCATGAGAAGACATTTTTTTAATGGAATATCCTTTAATAAATCCTTTAACTCCGATAGACTGCTTATGTTTCCGTCTCCTGGAGTATCAATTAAAATCTTTGTTCTGTCAATCTCCCTATGAATAATCTTATAAAGTTCTTTCATATCCTTGATTATTTTAGCATCACATTTCAAAGATAGAGCTATTTGCTTGATATAAGCAACAGAACTTATTCTTTGATCAAGGGATAGAATCATAATTTTTTGATTTTTTGCTCTAATTGATTGTCCCAATTTAAATAATGTAGTTGTTTTCCCAACTCCTGGTAATCCAAAAAATACAAATCCTTTCTCCTCTTCAAAATCCTTTTCTGCTTCTTTTATATTTTTTTCTATAACATTCCTTAATTCATTGATATCCGATACCTTTTCTAATAACATAAGGGCAAGATGGGGTTGTATGCCAATTTTTATCATAAAATTATATAAACTTGCCTTTGAATTGTCACTCAATGATGGGAAAAGATGAGTAACACTGTCTCTTAATAAGGCAAGCTCAATTTTTATTTTTTCTAATTCCCTTTGAACTGTTTGATCTATATTTTGAAGTGGAGGTATTGAAAAAACATTTTCTTGTAATTCATCAAAGGCTGCTGTTATTTCAATCAAAGAATTGTTTGACAAAGGGTCTTTTTTTGTTATACTTGAAATAATTACCGCATCAGGTCCTAATTCCTTTTTTACTGTTTCTAAAACTTCTTTGAAACTTTTACCTTGAAACTTTTTTATTTTCATATATTACCTCCACTTTTATATTTTAACTGTAGCAAGCATATAAACTTTTACACCCTGTGCTATTTCTTGGGGAGAAAGAACTGGTAAAGAAGGCATTGTTCTTTCAACTGCCCTCTTTATAAATCTTCTTATTACTTGCGAACAAATGAGAACAGGTTGATACCCCTTTACAGTTGCTTCATCTGCTACTACCTTTACCTTTTCAATAGCCTTTTCTAACACAATTGGATCTGGTGCAAAAATTGTGCCTTGAGATGTACTCTGCAAAGATTCAATAAAACTTCTTTCAAGGGAAGGATCGAATAAAATTGCAGAAATTGAACCGTCAGCATTCTGGACATTCTTTGTTATTCTTCTTGACAGTGCCTGTCTAACATATTCAGTTAAAATATCAGGATCTTTAGTTACACTTGCATACTCTGCTAAGGTTTCAAGGATTGTCTGTAAATCTTTAATTGAAACTCTTTCTCTTAAAAGATTTTGAAGAACCTTTTGCACCTGTGAAAGTGTTAAAAGATTCGGTATTAAATCATCAACAACTCTTGGATGGGTTTTTGCAAGATTATCAAGAAGTCTCTGAGTTTCCTGTTTACCAAGAAGTTCATATCCGTAATTTTTCAAAATCTCTCTCAAATGGGTAACAATAACTGATGGTCCATCAACAACTGTAAATCCAAACATCTGTGCCTTTGATAAATCCCTTTCCTCAATCCAGAGAGAATCTACTCCAAAGGCAGGATCTTTTGCTGGAATTCCGTCAATTTCCTGACCAATACGAGCACCGATTGCGAGAAATCTTCCCGGGATTATCTCTGATGAGGCTATTTCAACTCCTTTAATTAAAATGCTGTATTGTGAAGGTTTGAGCATCAGATTATCCTTTATGTGAATTGAAGGGACTATATAACCCATCTCCATTGCAATCTGCTTCCTAAGGGAACGAATTCTTTCTACAAGAGAGCTTTCTCCTTCAACCAAAGGAATAAGATTGTAACCTATTTCAAGGGAGATGGGATCAACTCTTAGAAGACTTTCAAGTTGAGCCTCCATTGTTATAGGTTTTTCTTCAGGGGGAGCTGGTGGAGGAGCCTCTTTTTCTTTTTTCTCTTTACTTATCATTAAGTACGCTATTGCACCAGAGACAATGGCAATTATTATAAAGGGAAGATGGGGTAGTCCTGGAATCAATCCAAGTAAAAGTAAAACTCCTGATGCTGTTGCAAGGGTTTTTGGATTTCGAAATAGCTGATTAAGAATATCCTGTCCAAGATTTGACTCTGTTGCTGCTCTACTTACAACAATACCTGCTGCGGTTGATGTAATGAGAGCAGGCACCTGTGCTGCTAATCCGTCACCGATTGTAAGTATTACATAGGTCTGCACAGCATCTCCCATAGGCATTCCCTTCTGAAGAACTCCAATGAGTATTCCACCAATAATGTTTATAATCATTATAATTATTGCTGCTATTGCATCACCACGTATAAATTTGCTTGCACCATCCATTGCTCCATAAAAGTCTGCTTCTCTGCTTATTTCTTCTCTTCTTCGTCTTGCCTCTTTTTCATCAATAAGTCCTGCATTTAAGTCTGCATCAATACTCATTTGCTTTCCAGGCATTGCATCAAGAGTAAAACGGGCTGAAACTTCAGCAATTCTTCCAGCACCTTTAGTTATTACGATGAAATTAATTATTACAAGAATTAAGAAGACAATTAAACCAACTACAAAATTTCCACTTACAACAAACTCTCCAAAGGCTTTAATAACCTTTCCTGCAGCTTCTGTCCCAGTTTCTCCACGGGTTAGAATAAGTCTTGTAGAGGCAATATTTAGAGAAAGCCTCATCAAAGTTGCTATTAATAAAACTGACGGAAAAACTGAAAAATCAAGGGGCTTTCTTACATAGGATGCTACAAGTATAATAAGAATTGATAGCGTTATACTTATTGTAAGAGATAGGTCAAGCATAAAGGCAGGAATTGGTACAATCATAAAAATAAGTATTAAAATTATTCCAACAGCAACTAAAACATCACTTCTTATGAAATTCATTATATTCATGCAATCTGCCTTCCTTTAAGCTTGTAAACAGCTGCTAAAATTGTTGCAACTGCTTTATAAAGTGCTTCTGGAATTTCTCCACCAATGGGAATTTTGTATAATGCCCTTGCAAGGGGTTTATTTTCATAAATTGGAACACCAGTAGTTCTTGCAATATCTTTGATTTTTTCAGCAAGAATATTAGCGCCCTTTGCAACTACCTGAGGTGCTGTCATATTTTTTGAATCATACTTTATACAAACAGCAATATGAAGGGGGTTTGTAATAACAACATCTGCCTTTGGAACTTCCTGCATCATTCTTCTTCTTGCCATTTCTCTTTGAAGACTCCTTATTCTTGCTCTTACCATTGGTGAACCTTCTGTTTCCTTAAATTCTTCCTTTATCTCCTGCTTTGTCATTCTTAAATTTCTTTCATACTGCCATCTTTGATAAGCAAAATCTATACCTGCAAAAACTGTAAGCATTATAAGACAGGCAAGAACAAGCTGATAAAGTTTATTAAAGGACAATCCTGCAATAGCCTTTACATCCATATCTATGAGAAGTGGCAAAATATTGACATCCCTTTTTAAGACAAAATATATTACAAAACCTAAAGCTATTAATTTCAGAATGCCCTTTACTGTCTCAAAAACAGCATTGAGTGAAAACATTCTTTTAATCCCTTTAATAGGGCTTATTTTTGAAACATCAGGTACCAATGGAGCACCTGTAAACAAAAATCCTGTCTGAATAAAATGTACAATTAATATGCTAAATAGAAGAACTCCTCCAATCGGAGCAAACTGCATAAAAAACCATTTTATTTCATCCTTTATTATTGTAAGAATTGCCCCGGTTACAAAGTCCGGATTTTTAATCCTTGTAAAGGCCTCTTTCATATGCTGCATTATAGAGATTAAAAAAGTACCCGAAAAAACAAAATAAAGAAAAATCATCCATGTGCCTGTAATACTTGTAAGTTCCCTGCTTCGCGGGACCTCTCCTTTTTGTCTTGCCTTTTCTCGCCTTCGCGGAGTAGCCTGTTCTGTTCGTTCTTGTAGTTCTTCTGGCATATCCTACCTCAGTAAACTCAACAGAGAATCTTTAAGATTTATAAAAGCTCTTGATAGAACCATTGTAAAAATAGGAACGCTCAGCCACATAACTGCGATTCCCGTTGCAAGCAATAAAGGAAATCCTACAAAAAAAACATTTGCCTGTGGCATAATTCTCGATAAAAATCCAAGCCCCATATTCATCAATACCTGAACAAGCAATACAGGAGCTGAAAGTTTCAATGCCAGAGAAAACAAAAGATATGAAAATTCAATAACATTCCTAGCAAAAGAGAAATTTGCAGGCATTTGAAAGGTTTTAACCATTATCTCAAAAAGACTAAGATGCAAATCAAGAGAAAAAAACAGAGCAATTGTAAACATCTCATAAAAAACAGTCAACGGACCCATAATTTCTCCAAACTGAGGATTAAAAATATTAGCAACAGAAAAACCTATTTGCATACTCATCCATTGAGAGGCTGACTCAACAGCAGCGATAATAATTCTTATCATAAATCCAATCGCCAATCCAAAGACTACAGCATTCAAAAGAGAAATAAAAAAATTTTCTTCCCTTTGAGGAACAAAGGGCATTATAGCAAAGGATAAAGAAAGAGCAAAAAGGAATCTGAACATTATAGGGACTGTTCTGCTTCCAATGTATGGAAGAAAAAAAAGAATAATAGAAATTCTTATAAAAACAGGTATAAACTTATAAATTTGTGTTGTAAGAAGCTCAAGATAGTCCATAACTACTTCACATACAAGGGAAGGTTTTCAAAAATTCCTCTTGTAAATTTTGTCATTATATTGACCATCCATGGAATGGTAAGAAGAAGGGTCAAAAAAACAGCAATAACTTTAGGGACAAAGCTTATTGTCATTTCCTGTAGTTGTGTTATTGCCTGAAATAGACCTATAATAAGACCAACAAGTAAGCTTACAAGAAGCACAGGACCACCAACCAGAATTATGGTTTCAAAGGTTTGCTTTGATATGTAGTTTAAAAATTCTACTGTCATTTAAAGCCTCCTGCTAAAGAACCAATTATTAACTGCCAGCCGTCAACTAAGACAAACAGTAACAGTTTAAAAGGCATTGATATCATTACTGGCGGTACCATAAACATTCCCATTGATAGCAATATACTTGCCACAACAATATCAATCACCAAAAAAGGAAGAAAAATTAAAAATCCTATTTCAAAGGCTCTTTTAAGCTCACCGAGTGCAAAGGCAGGAACAACAATCTTCATTGGTAAATCCATTGGAGTAGCTGGTTTTACTTCGGTTTTTGAAAGTTTAAGGAACAATGCCAGATCCTTCTGTCTTGTTTGTTTCAACATAAACTCTTTAAAAGGTACTGATGCTCTATTTATCGCTTCCTCCATATTTATCTCCTTTTTTGACATAGGCAAATAGGCTTCATTGTATACCCTATCAAAAGTTGGAGACATTATAAAAAGGGTAAGAAAAAGTGCAAGACCTATTATTACCTGATTAGGTGGAACAGCAGGAGTTCCGAGTGCCTGTCTAAGAAGAGATAAAACTATCACAATTCTTGTAAAAGAAGTCATCAAAATAAGAACTGCTGGTAAAAAACTTAGCAGTGTAATAAATACCAGAATATCTATAGCAGAGGAAAAACCAAAAAGTCCTCCTGCAGCCTGTGGTTGAGGTGCTGCAAAGGATAAAGCAGGTATTAAAAATAAGAAAAGACTATAAATTCCACCTTTAAAAATTTTCTGCCAAAAAGGTTTGCTTTCCTCTGTATTTTCCTCAAAAATTGCTTTAATCTTTGCGGAGTCAAGTTTACTTATAAGATTAATCCCGTTTTCTGATATTCCTACAAGAAGGTATTCATCAAAGGCTTTTACAACACCTATTCCCTTTTTATATCCAATTGGTTGGTAATAAATAATTTGAATAAAGCCCTTACCAGGGTTTATTTTGCCTTTCATAACTCGCAAAACCATGTAAAGGGCTACAATAATGAAAAGTAAAGATACTATTACCTTAAAATACTCCACCTTTCACCTCATCCAAGCTGTTTTACTCTTTCCTGGGGGCTTATAATGTCAGTGATTCTGATTCCAAATTTTTCATTAACCACAACAACCTCACCTCTTCCTATAAGCTTTCCATTAACATAAACTTCCATTGGTTCACCAGCAAGTTTGTCAAGAGCTACCACAGAACCCTGTGTTAATTGAAGAAGTTCTTGAACAAGAATTTTTGTTCTTCCTATAAGCACAGTCATTTCAAGGGGTATATCAAGAATAAAATCTATATCCCTTAACTTAGGTTTTTCTGTAATAGGGATAAATTCATCTATCTGAGGAGTCTTTACTTCTTTCTGCTCTTTCATAGCCTTTTCCATTTCAAGAGCCTTTACCATATCAAGCTCTTCGTTAGATAATTCTTCTGTATTTATATCTTCCTGAATATGTTGCTCCTGAATTTCCCTTTCTTCCATTTTTTTATGCCTCCTCTGTAATTTTTATTGCATAATTTCCTTTAAAGGTCCCTAATTTACCTTTAAATTTAGGAATACCTTCAACAAGCAAATCAATATCTTCATCAATTCTTCTTTGAAGGGTAATAACATCTCCTGTTTTTAGATTTAATAATGTTTTAAAGTCTATTGTTACCTTACCTAAAACTCCTTCTATCAATATCGGTGCTTGTTTAATTTGTGCTTTGATACGACCTATCCATTTCATATCCATCTCATCTCTATCAGCCAAAAAGGCACTATAAAGTTTATCCTTTATAGGTTCTACAGAGGAATAGGGAATGCATACCATAATCCTACATTCTCTTGTTTCAATTTCAAGTATGAATTCTATTTCTATTACAACATCTACTGGAGTAACTATGGTAACAAATTGGGGATTCATTTCTGTTCTGACATAATGAGGCTTAATTGGAAAAACAGGCTTCCATGCTTCTTCCATACTTTCAAGAAACATCATAACAACTTTATGAATTATTCTCTGCTCAATTGGAGTAAACTCTCTTCCTTCTGGCTTATAATAACCTTTACCTGTCCCGCCAAAATAAAACTCAATGAGAGTAAATATCATAGGAGCATCAAATGCAACAAGGCTAAAACCCCTTAAAGGTTCAAGTCTTATAATATTTAAACTTGAAGGAAAAGGAACTGAACGTAAGAAATCATAAAATTTAGTAATATGAACATTAACATTAACTACATCAACAATCTTTCTTATGTCTGAAGCAAGGCTTATTCTGAAACTCCTCGCAAGACGCTCATTAATAATATCCAGAGAAGGCATTTTACCACGGACAATCTTTTCCTGAGAAGTAAAATCATAGTGACGTATTCCTGAGGGTGCCTCAGCAGTTTCTGTTTCTACCTCTCCACCTTCTATACCCCTAAGAAGGGCATCAATTTCATCTTGTGATAGAATTTCATCTGTCATGGCTTATTGCATCACAAAATCAGTTAAATAAACATTTAAAACTGTGCCTTCGCCAAGAATCTGATTTGCTCTCTGTTTAATCTCATCTTTAAGTATAATTTTGCCTTCTGCTGTTATCAAATCTTCTGAAGTTTTATTTGTTATTAAAGTGATTATGGCATCTCTTAGCTGAGGGGTTTTATTTTTAGCTTTTTCCATTAATTTTGCATTGGAAAGCTCTAATTGAATAGAAACTTTTAGATATTTTGAGCCCCCACTATCCATAAGATTTACAACAAAAGGTTCAAAGGCAAAATTCACTCCCGATGCTTCCTTTGTAACTTCTTTTTTATCTCCTTCTTTAACTTTACTAAAAACAAAAAAATATGCTCCTGCTCCACCTGCTAAGAGAACTACAACCGCTATGATAATAATTAAAAACTTACTCTTTTTCTTTTTTGGTTCTTCTTGAGGGGTTTCAACACCTTTTTCGTCTTTTTCTTTTGCCATAAAGGATTACCTCCTATTACGATATTTTTCTACATTTAAAATACTTAGCATACTTTATGCCAGAATACCTCTATTAGTGTCATCCTGAATCGAAGCCCCAAGCCAAAGCCCTGAGCTTATGCGAAAGGTCTACGAAGGAGCAGCAAAGGATCTCCTTCTTTCTATAGTATTTTATTAGGAAAGAGAGCATTCAGCTATTCCTCAGAGCCTGCCTCGAATGAAGTGAAGGGATAACAAAAAAGATTAGTGTCTCGGAGTACTGAATTCCTCATAATAAAAAATTAAGGACAGAGTGACAAAAATTTTATAAAATTGACAGTTTTTTGACAATTAGAATTTTTTAATAGAGTCTAATTAAAAATCTTAATTTCCTTAATTTTCTGAGCTGGATTTTCTGATAAAATTATAGAAGTTCCAACTAATACGGCATCTATACCAAATTGAAAGAGTTTTTGTACATGCTCTCTTTTACTTATTCCGCTTTCACTTACTACTATTTTGTCCTCTGGAATTAATTCTTTTATTTTAAACGTATTATCTAAATCTATCTGCATAGTTTTTAAATTTCTATTGTTTATTCCAATAATCGAGGCTCCTATATTTAATGCTTTTTCAAGGTCTTCTATATCATAAACTTCAAACAGTACATCCATTCCCAACTCCTTTGAAAGTTCAAACAATGCTCTTGCTTTATCAAGTCTAAAAATTGCCCCTATTAAAAGTAAAGCATCTGCCTGAAGAGCTTTAGTTTCATAAACCTGATACTCATCAATGATAAAATCTTTTCTTAATAATGGTATGTGAGGATGTCTTTTTTTTACAACTTCAATATAATTTGGAGAACCAAGAAAAAAATCTTCTTCTGTAATTATTGAAATAGCATCTACACCAGAGGAAACATAAATATCAGACATCTTTTCAATATTAAATTCTTTCAATAGACCCTTTATTGGAGATGCCTTTTTTAATTCGGCAATAATCTTAATTGGCTCATTAAATTGTCTTTTTATTGCCTTTGAAAATTTTGTATTGTTTATATTCTCCTTATTAGATATAGAAAAGATAATTTTTTTTAAATCCTCTACGGGTTTTCTTTTTTTGTTTTCTTCAACTCTTAATTTTTTCCTTTTGACAATCCTTTCCAAAATATCCATTACTTTACCTTACCTTTGAGCTTATAAACAAAAACAAGTATTTCAGCAACTGCTTTATATAACTCTATAGGAATCTCCTCATAAATATCAAGTTTAGAAAGTATCTCTACTAAGGCTTCATCCTCTTTCAATGGAACTCCATGCTGTTTTGCCAGTTGAATTATTTTATCGGCAATATATCCTCTTCCCTTTGCTACAACCTTTGGCGCATTATCTGTTGATTCATATTTAATTGCTACTGCTTTCTTACTTTCATCAATCATACATTCACACTAATCAATCCTTCCTTTATATTCCATTGTTTTATGAGTTCTTCAATCTTTGTAACATAATTTATTCCTCCAATATTCATGCCTCTTTTACGAAAATTATCTTTTAATTGTTCTTCATATTTTTTTATTAAATCTAATATCTCTGAAGAACCAGAAAAACTTATGTAAAAATTTTTACTTATCATTGTTACAATAAAGGAAAGAAAGGATTCTTCTTTTATTTTTAGACTTATAAATACAGTATGATAATCTTTTCCCTGTCTTTTAAAGGATTTAAAGGAAATGTTTCCGCCCTCTATCTCTTTCCACACAATTGGAAGAAATGTAAAAAAGCTCTGATAGGTCTTTGAAAGAACCTGATAGGTTTCTATATGTCTTAAAATATGTTGAGCTTTATCGTGTATGTCTTTTATTCCTTCTGCCTTTGCTTGATCAATAATGTTTTTAAGGATAGATTTTAAATCTTCTCTAATATTTTCAAATTTTGAAAGGTCTGAAAGGGTATGCTTAAGTTTAGCCTCGAAATTTACACCCGAATTTAAAAGTGTCTGTTTAAGTTTTTCCTGAGTTAAATCAGTATTTTCTATGATGAAATTTTTTAATTGATTTATATGCTCCCTAAAAATACCCTTTTCTTCTAAAATTTTTATTAAGTCATTAATTAATGTAGTTGTCTTAGAATTAAAAATAAGAAATTTTGATATTTTTTCCATTAATGCATCCTTAATTATATCTGAGAGATTTTCTGTTGGTAAATTTAAAAGCTGTCTTATAAGTTGTTCAATCTTTTCATTACTTAGCAATCCATATAAATTAGGTTTTTTATCAATCATGAGATTTTCCTGTGAACCCATAACCATTTCTATAAGTTTAAAAATTTCATCGGAGACTATTTGCTGTTTTAAAAGATATTTTTGTTGGTATTCAACGGTTTCAGAAGAAGAAAGCACTCTTAATGGAATTGTGCCATCTTTAAGTGGTTTTTCAACTTTTACATAAACAGTGTCACCTTTATTTAAAGGAAGTTCCCTCTGAGGCTGAGCATTAAGAATTCTATTGTTAATCCTTACCTGAATTGTACCTGTAGGGAAAATATCCATTATTTCAGCAGTTAAAATCTCACCAATAACTAATTTAATGGGTTCTGACTGTTTTCCCTTAAATATGTGAATAACATTAGAGGAATCAATAATAGGATGAATCATCTTATGACATCAACCCCCATATAGGGTCTTAAAGCCTCAGGGACAATGACTGAACCATCCCTTTGCTGATAATTCTCCAAAATTGCAACGACAGTTCTTCCAATTGCCAATCCAGAACCATTAAGAGTATGAACAAACTCCGTTCCCCTTTTTTCTCTTTTGCGAAATCTTATATTTGCTCTTCTTGCCTGAAAATCCTCAAAATTTGAACAAGAAGAAATTTCTCTATATCGCTTTTGCCCAGGAAGCCATACCTCAATATCATATGTTTTTGCAGATGAAAAACCCAAATCTCCTGTACAAAGAACAATAACCCTATAATGAAGACCTAAACGTTGTAGAACCTCTTCTGCATCCTTTGTAAGAGATTCCAGTTCTTCATAGGAGTCTTCTGGTTTTACAAATTTAACAAGTTCAACTTTGTTGAATTGATGCTGTCTAATTAGTCCTCTTACATCTTTTCCATGGGAACCTGCTTCTTTACGAAAACAGGGGGTGTATGAAACATAATAAATTGGCAGATCATCTTCTGATAAGATTTCATTTTTATGAAGATTTGTTACAGGCACCTCAGCAGTAGGAATCAGATAATACTCTGGTTCTTCTGTTTTAAATAAATCTTCTTCAAATTTAGGAAGCTGACCTGTTCCAATCATTGAATCTCTATTTACAAGAAGTGGTGGAAAAACTTCTATGTATCCTTTACTAATATGTAAATCCAGCATAAAATTTATAAGGGCTCTTTCAAGACGAGCACCTACACCTTTCATTACAGCAAATCTACTTCCTGCAATCTTTCCTGCTCTCTCAAAATCTATTATTCCAAGAATCTCACCAATATCCCAATGATTAAGTGGTTCAAAATCAAATTCAGGGGGGACTCCCCATCTTCTTATCTCTACATTTTCTGTTTCATCTTTTCCAACAGGTACTGTATTATGGGGTAAATTAGGAATATAAAGAAGAAAGCTCTGTACTTTATCTTCAATTATTCTTAATTTACTTTCAAGATCATTTATTTCATCACCTAATTGACGCATTTCAGAAATTAACTTTTCCAATTCTGGAGAGTCAGGTTTTGATTTTTTTAGTTTTGCTATCTCTTGAGATACAGCATTTCTTATGGCTCTTTTATTCTCAATTTCTCTTAAAAATTTTAGTCTTTCTTCTTCCATAGATAGGAAACTATCAAAATCTATGTTATATCCTCTCTTTTTAAGTGCTTCCTTTACTTTCTCAGGATTTTCTCTCACAAATTTTATATCAAGCATTATTCAATCTCCTTTATTGATTTTAATTAATCCCAAGATTGCCGTGAGATCGGTGCTGTCTTGAGCGATTTTGTCATTCTGAGCAGAAGGCAAAGAATCTCCTTTTTTTTTAAGGAGTTCTTTCGGTTTTGCCTCAAAACAAAAACTCCGGGCATTGAATACATCTGAATTACAATATGAGCCCAAAACAGCCTTTTGTCAATCATTAATTTTAGATTAAATATCAAGATTTCTTACCTCAAGGGCATGTTTTACAATAAAATCTTTTCTTGGCTCAACTTCATCTCCCATAAGCACTGTAAATATTTCATTTGCTTTTTCAGCATCTGCAACTGTAACTTGAAGTAAGGTTCTTTTCTGAGGATCCATGGTAGTTTCCCAAAGTTGATCTGGATTCATCTCACCAAGTCCTTTATATCTCTGAATTGTAAGTCCCTTTTTCACAGTTTCCATAATTTTTGTATAAAGCTCCCACAAAGACTTGCTTTTTATGCTATCATTTTTTATCTGCAAACAAAAATCAGAATTACTTTTTATCTCTTTAAAAAGCATAATTTTTTCATAAGTTTCCTTAAGAACTGTGAAATCTTTCCAGTTTGCCTTTAAACTCTCTTGATCATCAAAATTTAACATTTTTTCTATGTAAGATGGTGAAAAACCCTTTCTTTCAAAAGCTTCAATAATACGACCATATTCAAAAATAAGCATCAAAATCTCTTTTTTTATCTCCCTTTGTCTTTCTTGCTCAACTGATATTAGAGAGACTTCTTCAATTGCTATTTCGATCAAAAATTTATAAAATTCCTCCTCTGTTTGGATATATCTTTCCCATTTACCTCTTTTTATCCTGTAAAGAGGAGGTTGAGCTATATATAGATAGCCTCTTTCAATTAAAGGAAGCATCTGTCTGTAAAAAAAGGTTAAAAGAAGGGTTCTTATATGGGCACCATCAACATCAGCATCAGTCATCAATATAATTTTATGGTATCTTACAGATTTTAATTCAAAATTTTCCTTTCCTATCCCTCCTCCAATGGCTGTAATTAGAGTCTTTATCTCCTCTGAGGTGAGCATTTTATCAATACGAGCCTTTTCAACGTTTAAAATCTTACCCCGAAGAGGCAAAACAGCCTGAATGCGTCTGTCTCTTGCTTGTTTAGCTGAACCACCTGCAGAATCTCCCTCTACAATGAATAGTTCTGATTGAGAGGGGTCTTTTTCAGTACAATCAGCAAGTTTGCCAGGGAGAGTAGTATCCTCAAGTATTCCCTTTCTTCTTGTAAGCTCCTTTGCTCTTTTAGCTGCTTCACGAGCGCGGGCTGCATCTTTTGCTTTTTCAATTATTTTCTTTGCATGATTAGGATTTTCCTCAAGCCATCTGCTAAGTCCCTCATTTAGAATTGTCTCAACAATACCCTTAACTTCGCTATTTCCGAGTTTCATCTTTGTTTGTCCTTCAAACTGAGGTTCAGGCACTTTAACGCTAATAACTGCAACTATCCCTTCTCTTACATCTTCTCCTGAAAGAATTTCTTTGCCTTCTTTTAAAAGACCTCCTTCCAAGCCATAACTATTTAAAGTTCTGGTAAGAGCTGATTTAAAACCAACTAAATGAGTTCCTCCTTCTCGAGTGTTTATGTTATTTACAAAAGTCAAAATCTCCTCTGAGTAACCCTCATTATATTGAATAGCTATTTCAACTATTACTCCATCTTTTCTTCCAGATACAAAAATAGGTTTTGGATTAATTAATTTTTTATTTTTGTTCATATCTTCTACAAATGATACAATGCCACCCTCTGCAAAAAACTCAATTAAATTTCCAGTATTTTCATCAAATAGAGTTATTTTCAAGCCTTTATTAAGATATGCAAGTTCTTTAAATCTCTGAGAAAGAATATCCTTTGAAAATTCTGTAACCTCAAAAATTTCACTGTCTGGTTTAAATCTAACCTTTGTTCCTGTTTCTTTTGTTTCACCTACTATCTGAACATCGGTAATTGGCTCACCACGAGAATATCTCTGACGAACAACTTTACCATCCCTTTTAACTTCTATCTCTAACCATTCAGAAAGGGCATTTACAACACTCAAACCAACTCCATGAAGTCCTCCAGATACTTTGTATGCCTTAGACTCAAATTTTCCTCCTGCATGTAATTCTGTAAGTACTATCTCTAAGGCAGTCCTTCCTGCAGGATCATCGGGGTGTTTATCAATAGGAATACCTCTACCATTGTCTAATACTTCACAGCTTCCATCTTTACATAGTTTTATGTCAATTCTTGTGCAAAATCCTGCTAATGCTTCATCTACAGAGTTATCAACCACCTCATAGACAAGATGGTGCAAACCCTCAACTCCTGTAGAACCAATATACATAGCTGGTCTTGTTCGGACACCTTCTAATCCCTTTAAAATTTTGATATCTTCAGCTTTATATGTTTCCTCTTTATTCACAAATACACTCCTTCACTTTGTCATTTCTATAATCTTAAAGGCATAACAATACTTTCATATTTATATAATCCTTTCTCTTCCCCATCGGTAATATAAACTGCTTTATCTGTTTCACTCATGGTTATCTTTGCCCTGTCTGAAGAAATTTCACTAAGTGCTTCTATCAGATATCTGGCATTAAAACCAATTTGAATTGGAGTTGATTGATAATCTATTGTTAATTCATCCTTTGCCTCTCCTAATTCAGGATCAGAAGATGAAATAATTACTAAATCCTCTGAAAAATCCATTTTAACTGCATTTTGTCGTTCTTTACTTATAACTGAAACTCTTTTAAGAGAGGATATCATTGATTTTTTATCTACTATAGCAACTTTGTCATTATGTTTAGGAATTACTACCTCATAATCTGGATAGTTACCTTCTATCATTCTTGTAAGAAAAACTATGCTATCCATTTTAAACATTACATGAGTTTTTCCTATTTCAAAAACAACCTCCTCTGAATCAACTATAAATTTCCTTAACTCAGCCAATGATTTTTTTGAAAGGATAACTTTCTTTTCCTCTACAGAACCTATCCCTTCTAAAGAGGCTTTAAAAAGAGCTAATCGGTGTCCATCAGTGCCTACAACCCTGAAATCATTTAAATTTTTAAAATGAAAAAGCAATCCGTTTAAGACATATCTTGCATCAGCCTCTCCTGCAGCATATAAGGTTTTATCAATGGCTGTCAGTAAAAAATCTCTTGATAAGCTTATTTTTGTTGATTGTCCAATTTGAGGCCAAACAGGAAATTCGTCAGCACTTAAGGTAGCAAGCCTGAAATTTGTTCTTCCGCTTTGAATTAATAACCAGTTTTCCATTACTTTAAGTTCAATTGCATCGTCTAATTCTTTGACTATCTCATAAAATTTTCTTGCAGGAATACAGATTTTCCCTGGAGAAAATATTTCAATCTCTATTGGTTGCTTTACTGCTGTTTCAAGGTCTGTGGCTAATATATAACTGGAATTTTCTTCTGCTTCCATTAAAAAATGATTTAGTACTGGCATTATCCCTTTTTTCTCAACAATATTTTGAATTTTCGAAAGCTTCTCCTGTATTGTTTCTTTTTTAACTTTTACATGCATTATGCTTTCCTCCTTTATCTTACTTATTTTCTTTAAGTTTTCTTATAATCGAATCTATTAACCGACTTAAATTTTCGTCTTTTTCCTTCTCTTTTTCAATTTGTTTGCAAGCATAAATAACTGTTGCATGGTCCTTTCCACCAAAGGCATTTCCTATCTCAGATAAAGAAAGATTTGTCAATTTCTTTGTGATATACATTGCCAATTTTCTTGCATTTGAAATTTCCTTTGTACGCTTTTTTGATTTAATATCTTGCATTTTAATTCCTAAACTTTCGCAAACTGTTTTTTGAATTATCTCTATTGTTATAGGTTTATTTTCATCAGGCAATAAATCTTTAAGAACTTGTTTTGCTATTTCAAGAGTTATAGGTACCTTTGTTAAAGAAATATAAGCACAAAGTTTTATTAAAGAACCCTCAAGTTCTCTAACATTTGATTTAACACGGGAAGCTATAAAATAGGCGACATCCTCTGAAAGCATTATTCCTTCTCTTTCAGCTTTTTTATATAAAATAGCCAATCTTGTCTCAATTTCTGGTGGTTGAATATCGGCAATTAAACCCATTCCAAATCTTGAACGAAGCCTATCTGTAATATCCGAAATCTCCATAGGCGGTCTATCACTTGAAATAACTATTTGTTTTTGCTTGCTGTATAGTTCATTAAAGGTATGAAAAAATTCTTCCTGAGTAGAGTCTTTTCCTGCAATAAACTGAATATCATCAACAAGAAAAATATCTACTGTTCTGTATTTCTGCCGAAATTCAGGCATTTTTTCATGTCTAATTGCTGAAACAAATTCGCCAGTAAACTGTTCTGAAGAAATATAACAGACATTTAAATCTGGATTTTTATCTAAAATAAAATTACCAATTGCACTAATAAGATGGGTTTTACCCAAACCAACACCACCATATATAAAAAGAGGATTATATGAAAATCCTGGGTTTTCTGCTACCCTTAGGGATGCAGCATGGGCAAACTGATTAGAAGGTCCGACTACAAAAGTATCAAAGGTATATTTAGGATTTAAATTACCTCGTTTAACTTGTTTAATTTTTTCATCTATAGTTAATTGTTCAGGTTCTTTTCCACTTATAATATAGTGTATTTCATAATTATTTCCAGTAACTTGATTGAAGGCTTCTTTTATAAGGGATGGAAAATTATCCTCTATCCAGTCTTTAAAAAATCTATTTGGAACTTCAATAAAAATTTCAGAATTTTTTATATTTAAAAGTTTTATAGGAGAAAACCATAAATCAAAGGTTGGATCTCCTACTTTTTGTAAAATTATCTCTAAAATTTTTTGCCAAATTTTATTTAATTCATTCATTTTTCAACAACTTTTTAACATTTGTTAAAAACTTTATTGTTAAAATACTGTTAAATCTAAAATTCTTATTTTTCAATAAAATACAAACAAAGCATTATTTTTTAACATACTCATTATATCTTATAATTAACAAACTGAGCAATAAATTGTTAAAAACTTGTAAATATGCTTCTCTCAATTTAACATTAAAAAATAAAAATAAAAAAAAATGTAAAAACTGTTTAAAAATATAAAAATTTATTCACATTTTAAGTAATTGTAATCAAAATAAAAATCAACATTTAAACAGAACCGCTCATAACAAAAACAACTACTTAAAATAAAAAATAAAAAAACTAAGATGATACTGCAAATCTTTTTAAATAAGTTTTAATAAATATATCTATATCTCCATCTAAAACCTGATCTATATTATAAACTTCTAAATCAGTTCGATGGTCTTTAATTAATCTGTAAGGATGAAGAATATAAGACCTAATTTGATTACCCCAAGAAATATTTTTCTTATCTCCTGTTAAAGCTTTTATTTTCTCTTCCTTTTCTTTTTGTATTAAATTGTAAAGTTTTGACTTCAAAATCTTCATAGCAAGTTCTTTATTTCTATGCTGAGATCTCTCAGTTTGACAACTAACAATAATTCCTGTAGGAATATGAACTATTCTAACAGCAGAAGATACTTTATTTACATGCTGTCCTCCCGCTCCAGAGGCTCTAAAAGTATCTATTCTTAAATTTTCTTCTTTTATATCTATCTGGATGTTATCTTCTATTTCAGGGCAAACATGAACAGCTGCAAAAGAAGTATGTCTTCTTTTATTTGCATCAAAAGGAGATATTCTTACAAGTCTATGAACACCTGCTTCGGTCTTTAAATATCCATAAGCAAAAGGTCCTTCTACAGTAAATGTGACATCTTTAATCCCTGCCTCTTCACCTGTTTGTAAATCAATTATTTGAACTTTAAAACCCTTTTTCTCAGCCCATCTAAAATACATTCGCATGAGAATTTCAGCCCAGTCCTGACTTTCAATTCCCCCTGCTCCAGGATGAATTGATACTATAGCATTATTTATATCGTGTTGTCCTTTTAATAAAAGTTTTATTTCAAGATTATCAATTTGAGACTTTATATTTTCTATATCTTTTTTTAAATCCTTTAAAAGTAAATAACCCTCTTCTTCAGATTCAGCAATAGTTAAAGCTTCCTCAAGGTCTAAAACTCGCTTCGTTATATTTTCAATAGGTTCTATTGTTTCTAAAAGTTTATCTTTTTCTTTTTGAATCTCCTTTATTTTATCTAAATCTTTCCAAACCTCTTCTTTAAGAAGTTCTTTTTCCAATTCTTCAATCCTGCTTTTTAATTTATCAAATTCAAAGACAATCTCTTAAAGAAAAAACTTTTTCCTTAATTTCTTTTAAAGAAATTTTTAAATCCTCAGATGTAACCATTTTTTACCTCCAAAATCTATATTTCCTATTAAAAATATCAAAGAAAATACTATACAAATATATGCAAATATATCACCATACCTTGTATAAAAGCTCATTTTATTATTTATTTGAATATCACTTACAACATATTTTCTTTCAAATAAATTTGCTTTATTAATAATTCTACCACTACTATCAATAAAACCAGAAATACCAGAGTTAGCAGCTCTTATTAAAGGTTTTCTGTTTTCAATTGCTCTAAATACAGCCATTGAAAAATGCTGATAAGGTCCTGATGTGTTTCCAAACCAACCATCATTTGTAATATTCACAATAAAATTTCCACCTTTATTGTAAAATTTTCTAACCTGTCCTGGAAAAATAATCTCATAACATATTAAAGTTGCAAGTTTTCCAAAGGGAGTAATTGCTACATTATAACTACTACCGGGTTGATAATCACCTAAGCCAACTGTTAATTTATCAATAAAAAATAAAATTTTTCTTAGAGGAACATATTCTCCAAAGGGTACTAAATGTATTTTATCATAATAATAGGCTATTGTTCCCTTTGGATCAATCAAAACAGCACTATTTGTATATTTATCTTTTTGTCTTTCCATTATACTTCCAAAAAGTAAATATACATTTTGTTCTTTAACAAATTTTATTAAATCTTCTGTGAAATATCTATTTTTTTCAAAAATAAAAGGAATTGCTGTTTCAGGCCAGACAATAAGTTGAGGATTATATGCATTTGCTTTTATTGTAAGATTTTTATAAATATTTAAAATTTCATTAATTTTTTTAAAATCCCACTTTTCATTTTGAGGGATACTTCCTTGTATTACAGCTACTCGAAGTTTATTATTATTTTCATAAGAATCTAATCTATTTAAACCATAAACTATACATAAGACAAAAATTGTAATAACTAAAATAGTGCTACTTATAATCGAATAATAGGGTAAAAGAGGATACAGCATTTTCTTTTTTTTAAAAATCCAAAAATCAAAAATAAAACAATTAAAAATAACAATAAGGTAAGACACTCCATATATTCCAGTAATATCAACAATTTGAGTTATTATTAAAAATTTATACTGACTATATCCTAATAATGCCCATGGAAAACCTGTTAAAAAATAGGTTCTTAAAACCTCTAAACTAACCCAGATAAAAGGTGCGTATAATGATGTTGGTAAATTATTTTTGAGTAAATTCTTGTATATTAATGAGAATAAAGTGGGATATAAAGCTAAATATAAAGATAAAAGAATAATGATTATATAACTTAAAAAAAGAGGAACGGATCCATAATAATAAAGGGAGTGGTATATCCAATAAACATTTCCTAAAAAATAAAAAAATCCAAAACTAAAACCCCCTTTAAAGGCAGTTTTATAATCGGGTGCACTGTAGATAAATAAAAATAAAGGTAAAAGAGAAAACCAAGCAAAGAAAAACAAATCAAATGGAGCAAAGCTTATTAGCAATAAAATGGATGATAAAAAACATAAAAAGTATTTTTTTATAGAGAACAATATATATTTTTTTGTATTTTCTATAAAAGTTAGTAACAACATTAGATATTTATGTTATCATAAAAATTAAAATTATGTTTATAATTATTATTCCAGCAAGATTTGCCTCTACCAGATTTCCAGGTAAACCTCTTGCTTTATTAAAAAATAAACCAATTATTCAGCATGTATATGAAAAAGCAAAATCTTCTAAATTAATTGACGATGTCTTTGTTGCAACTGATGATGAAAGAATATTAAACTGTGTTGAAAGTTTTGGCGGGAAAGCTATAATGACATTAAAAAGCCATCCATCAGGGACTGATAGAATTGCTGAGGCAGTTAATCTACTAATAAAATATGGATATAATTTAAAAAAAGAATCAATCATAATAAATCTTCAAGGAGATGAACCTCTGATTAAAACTGAAATGATAGATCAGCTAATAAACCTTATGAGAGAATTTTCTTCTTCAAATAAATTTATTGGAACCCTAGTAAAAAAAATTAATGATGAAAGGGATTTTCAAAACCCAAATATTGTCAAGGTTGTTTTTGATAAAAATGGATATGCTCTTTATTTTTCTCGATCTCCCATACCCTTTGACAGAGAAAAATATTTTAACGGTTTAAATTTTGACAGTTATATGTACAAACATATTGGAATTTATGGTTATACAGTTGAAATTCTTGAAAATTTTGTAAAACTTCCTCAATCAAGACTTGAAAAAATTGAAGCTTTAGAGCAGTTAAGAGCTCTTGAAAATGGGATTAAGATTAAAATCATAATAACAGAATATGATTCCTTTGGAATAGACACTCCTGAAGATTTGGAGGTAGTAGAAAAATGCCTAAATACATCTTTATAACAGGTGGAGTATTATCTGCTCTTGGCAAAGGTATAGCAGCTGCAGCTATCGGAGCCTTACTTGAATCTAAGGGATGGAAAGTCACAATTCAAAAGCTTGATCCATACATAAATATTGACCCTGGAACCCTTAGTCCCTTTGAACATGGAGAAGTTTATGTAACCGATGATGGATGCGAGACAGATTTAGATCTTGGACATTATGAGAGATTTACCAATTTGACAACTTCCTATGTTAATAACTATACCTCAGGAAAAATATATTTTAATGTTATATCAAAGGAAAGAAAAGGAGATTACCTTGGACATACTGTTCAAGTTGTTCCTCATGTAACTGATGAGATTAAAGAGGCAATAAAGAGTGCTGCAGGAGAAAATTTCCATGATGTTATTATTGTAGAAGTTGGTGGAACTGTTGGAGACATAGAAGGACTTCCTTTTCTTGAGGCTATTAGACAATTTAGATATGATGTTGGAAGAGAAAATGTTTTATATATTCATTTAACATTAGTTCCTTATGTAGAAAGTGCTGGTGAACTTAAAACAAAACCAACCCAGCATAGCGTAAATAATTTAAGAGCAATTGGAATTCAGCCAGATATACTTCTTTGTAGAGCAAACAGACCAATTCCTTATAATCTTAAGAAAAAAATTGCTCTACACTGTAATCTTGATTTTGATGCAGTTATTTCAGCTCACGATGTTGAGACTGTTTATGAAGTTCCTTTAAATTTTAAAAATGAAGGTCTTGACTTACTTATAGAAAAGAAACTTGGCTTACCTCATAGATTATGTAATTTAACTCCTTGGGAAGATGTGGTTAATAAAATTAAAAATCCTAAAAATGAAGTTAATATAGCAGTTGTTGGAAAATATGTAGGGCTTAGAGATTCCTATAAAAGCCTTACAGAAGCATTAATTCATGGAGGAATAGCTAATAATGCAAAAGTTAATATTTTATGGATAAACTCAGAGGACATAGAAAGAGATGGAGCTAAAATTCATTTAGCAGATTCTCATGGCATACTAATTCCTGGAGGATTTGGAAGTCGGGGCATCGAAGGTAAAATTGAAGCAATAACGTATGCAAGAGAAAACAAAATTCCATTTTTTGGAATATGCCTTGGAATGCAATGTGCGGTGATAGAATTAAGTAGAAATTTAGCTGGTCTTGATGCTCATTCAACTGAATTTGATCCTGATACAGATAATCCCGTGATTTATCTTATGGAAAGATGGTTTAATCCAAGGACAGGGCAATATGAGATTCGTTCAATTGATTCTCAAAAGGGTGGAACAATGAGATTAGGAGCTTATCCTTGCGTGATTAAAGAAGGCACAAAAGCCTATGAAGCATATAAAACAAAAGAAATTTCTGAAAGACATAGACATAGGTATGAATTTAATAATAAATATATTCCTATCTTAGAGGAAAAGGGAGTTGTTTTCAGCGGAACTTCACCAGATGGACATCTTGTTGAAATAATTGAATTAAAGGAGCATCCCTGGTTTTTAGGATGTCAGTTTCATCCTGAGTTTAAGTCAAAACCCTTTAAACCCCATCCATTATTCAGAGAATTTATAAGAGCATCATTAATAGAAAAACCGTCTCTTTTTGTATACCTTGAATAAAAAGGCGGGATAAATCCCGCCTTTTTATTATTTAGTAATTCAATTCAAATTTAATCAACAACCTGTTTTTGTCCGTACTTATCAAATACAGCTTTTTCTTTAACTGTAATAGCTATTTTATAAAGAACAGTTATTACTAAAGCTCCAACTGACCATACTCCTGCTGCTACAAGAAATTCATTTAGAGCAATCCATGCTTCAGTAACCCTATCAAAAGGATTTGGAATAAAGCCACTGACTACAAAGGCAAATCCTTTGTCCATCCATATAGAGAAAAATATGCAGATTGCACCTATAAGTTTTGTAACATTCCATTTTCTTAAAGGTGGAAACATAAATATTAAAAGTCCTGTAAAGGCAAGCAAAGTAGATATTGCCATCCAAGGAACGAGTCTGTTATGCCCTTCAAGTCCTTGATATAGATATATTAATGATTTCATATGGTCTGGTATCTGACTATAAAAGGCTGTGAAGAACTCAAGTCCTATAAAGAATAAATGTATTATTAAAGCGTAAGTTGCTATTTCAGCAAGCTTATTAATTGCCTGTTGTCCTGGATCAAATTTTGAAACTTTTCTAATAATCATGCTGATAATAATAAGTAATGAAGGTCCTGCTGCAAAGGCAGTTGCAAGAAAGTGAGCTGCCTGAAGAGCTGTCATCCAGTGCGGTCTTCCAGGTAAACCAGCATATAGAAAGGCTGTTACTGTATGAATTGAGGGTGCCCACAAAATTGCCCAATATATAAATGGTTTAATCCATTTTGGAGGAGGAGCATCCTTTTTTTCAGCATGAAGTATTGTCCACCCACAAAGTAAATTTAAAAATAAATAAGTCATAAGAACAAACATATCCCAAAAGATGATAGAATGGGGAGTTGGATGAAGTATAACATTCCAAACACGTGAGGGTTGTCCCATGATAACAAAAACTGAAAGCATAGCAATTAAAACACATCCAACAGCAAGAAACTCACCAATTACTGTTATTCTTCCAAAGGTTTTATAATTATGAAAATAGTATGGCAAAACAACAAGCACTGCAGAAGCAGCAACACCAACAAAGAAAGTTAATTGACCAACATGAAATCCCCATGATACATCTCTGCTTAATCCTGTTGTAAAAGCTGCACCAATATGATGTTCTCTAATCCAACATATAAATCCAATAAGTATCATTGTTATTAGAAAAGATATCCAAATCCAGTATCTTGGTTTACCTTTTAACGCTAAATCAAGCATTTTTTACCTCCCATTAAATTATGTAGAAAACCATTGGTTGTGTTCCAAGCTCAACCTTTCTCCGAATTACTATATTTTCAGATAGAACTTTTCTTATCTCAGAGTTCGGGTCATAGATGTCGCCAAATATAATCTTTCCTTCAGAAGCCTCAACACAATATGGAAGCTGTCCTTTGTCAATTCTCTGATTACAGAATGTACATTTTTCAACAACTCCAAGTGTTCGTGTTGGATATTCAGGATTAAATTCTTTTATATAGTCTCTTGGTGGAAGGAAGTTGTAATTTCTTGCACCATATGGACATCCTGCCATGCAGAATTTACATCCGATACAGCGATGCATATCCTGCATCGTTATACCATCGGGTCTTTTAAATGTTGCCTTAACAGGACAAACCCTTACACAAGGAGGATTTTCACAATGATTGCAAAGAAGCAGAAATTTTCTATGTTTTATCTCATCAGAAATATATTCTTCAGCAGTACCTGGAAATGTATGTTCATAGTCATCTGTCCATATCCATTTTATCTCATGAAGAGGATTGACAATTTCAGGTACATTATGGGCTTTATGACATGCTTTTATAACTTTTTCAAAATCTAACTCTGTTTTAAACTTTTTCGTATCAATTACCATTGCCCATCTTTTTCCTTTGAGAGCATTGACGTCTTTTAGTACTTTTTGGCCTGGCTCTTTTTCCAAAGCATTAATTGTAAAAGCACCGCCTAAACCAAGTAGTGATGAAAAGGCAGCTATTTTTAGAAATTCCCTTCTTGTTATCATTTTACTCCTCCTACTTTAGGCTCAATGTGGCAATCCCAGCAATAAGGTTTTACATTAACATAGTTGTGGCATTCATCACAGAATTTTTCTTTATTTGAGTGGCACTTCATGCAAGTTTTTTGTAGACTAACATCGTATTGTTTCCCATCACTGGCTACATATAATCTTTTACCTTCTCTTGTTGCATAATCCTTCCATGAATATAAAATTTTTATATGCATCTCACGCATGTACTGTTTTGGCTCTATACATTGTTTTTTCTCCATTTTTTGTATTTCTGGAGTATCAATACTTGGTTTTGGTTGTATATAGGTCTTTCCAATGCTCATTGTAAAAGGCATGGTCACTATTATTACAAAAATAATTAATCCAAGAATTATTTTCCATCCATCATACATTTTATTATTCCTCCTTTCCTGGTAGTGGCTCCATCCTTAAATTCATTGTTCTTTCTTTTTCTCCCTTCATAATCATGGCATTGGCTACAAGTTCTGTAACTCCTGTGACTCTCATTCCAGGTACCCAGTAATCCATCAAAGGTGGTAAGGTTGCTCTATCAATTGCACATATATTGGCAAGTATATTAACTCCAAATTTTTCATGGACATATCTTACAGCATTTGCTCTTGGAAATCCACCTCTCATTCTTAATTCAATAATTTCACCAGCATTTAATCCAGAACCACCTCCACAGCAGAATGTTTGCTCACGGATTGTTTCATCTGGCATTTCATAGAAGTGGTTGCAAACATTTTTTATAATATATCTTGGTTCTTCAAAAAGCCCCATACCCCTTGAAGTATTACAGGAGTCATGGAATGTGACGATGAGGTTATCATTTCTTGACTTGTCAAACTTAAGAACTCCGTGTCTAATGAGGTCAGCAGTGAATTCACTTATGTGAACAATTTTATTTGATTTAGCATTTTCAAATTTTGTTCCAGTTATTGGTGATACAGGCTCTTCAAGAAAATTAACAGGTCCATACCATGTATTATGATACTGATGCCACACTCTCCACATATGTCCACATTCACCGCCAATTATCCATTTAACTTTAAGTCTTTTTGCTTCTTCATATATTTTTGTATGAAGTCTCTTTGCCATTTCCATTGAAGTGAAGAAACCGAAGTTTCCACCTTCTGATGCAAAGGTACTCCATGTGTAATCAAGACCTATTTCGTGGAATAACATCATGTATCCCATTGCATTATAGATTCCAGGGTCTGCAAAGAGGTCTCCCGAAGGTGTTATAAAGAGGATTTCTGCACCTTTTCTATTGATAGATGGTTCAATCTTTATCCCTGTTATCTCTTCAATATCATTACACATAAATTCAAGAGTTGATTTCATTGTATGAGGTTCTATTCCAAGATGGTTTCCAGTTCTGTAACAGTTTGCTACAGGTCCAGAAATCCAATCGGTATTAAGTCCAAGTAAATTTAGAAGTTCTCTTCCAATTATTGTTATTTCAGCTGTATCAATTCCATAAGGACAGAACAAGGAACAACGTCTGCACTCTGTACATTGATAGAAGTAATACCAGAGCTCCTTTAAAACATCAAGGTCAAGGTCTCTTGCTCCACCATTTCTTCCAAAGAGTTTTCCACCAACGGTAAAATATTTTCTGTAAACAGACCTTAGCAGTTCAGCTCTGAGGACTGGCATATTTTTAGGATCGCCGGTTCCTATGAAGAAATGACATTTATCAGCACAGGCACCACATCTGACGCATATATCCATAAATACATGGAAAGTTCTGAATCTTTCAATTCTCTGCTTTATACCTTCAATTACTATTTTTTTCCAGTCTTCTGGAAGTTTCCAATCAGGATCTGTTGGTGACCAGTCTCGGGCATTTGGAAAGTTAACATACTCAAGATTTTTTCCTTTAGCTCCATAACAGTAAAAATTAGGTTTAAATTCTACTGGTAAAGTATCCATCCACTTTTTGGGTGGCATCTTTTTTAAATTAACTTTAGAAATTAATTCTTCAGGTTTTGGTAATCCAGCCATGGTCTCACTCCTTTTCTACTGGTATTCCAGCTTTTTTCATTTTTTCTCTAAATTCATCTTCATACTCTTCATAATGACGATGTTTAACTGGATAATCCCAAGGATTTACATGCCTTTTCATCCTGTTGTTGTTTGCCAGATTTCTTGTTGGGCTTAAAAATACTCCGCCCATATGCATAAGTTTACTGAAAGGAAAGTAAGCGAAAAGAACACTTACAAGGAAAAGATGAATATAAAAAAGACTTCCTATACCCTTTGGCACAGTTGGATTAAGATAGGCTAAACCCAACGTAAGCTCTTTTATGTTTGTAATGTCAACTTTAGCAAAGTATCTCATTAGTATACCTGTTGCAACTATTCCAAGTATTAGAAAGAGAGGAAAGTAATCAGAAGGCAATGATATATATTTTACCTGAGTATTGAATATTCTTCTTCCAAGAAGATATAAAAGAGCTAATGCAATTATTATATCTGTCATATATAGCATTGGAAGTCCTATCTGCCAGAAAGAATCAATAGAATCAATTAAAGATATACACCATGGAGTTTCTCCAACAAAAAAGCGTAAGTGTCTAACAAGAATTATTAAAAAGCAATAATGAAAAGCTAATGCTCCAATCCATAGCCATTTGTTTGTACCCACATAGAGTCTTCCATTTAATATATCTGCTTTTGTATTTCTGAAAAGAGAACTAAAAAAGGCAATTTCAAAAAACATTCTAAGCGCGACACCCCATCCAGTTGATGGATTGTCAATTTTGCTATATTTAATCCATGGAAGTGAAAACTGTTGCCCCGCAGTTGTGGGTATTCTAAATGGCACTGGTGATTTACCCCATTTTACTACTCTTTGAATAAATCCTATTAAAAAGATTACAAAAGCAGCATAGGGAAATATCACAGCAAAAAGAATATCTAAGCCTAAAACATCTGTCCCTATGTAGGCAAAAAGGATTAAACCTAATACTATTATAAAAGCTAATCCTATACCCATCTCACCCTACCTCACTTTAAAATTTTTTATTATTTTATACTGTTTTATCACTAATTTCTGATACAATGTTGTACTTTTTGAGAATCCACCAAGTTCTGTCAATCAGTTCTTTCGATTTGAGGTCATATATTTTTTCTCTATACTTCATGAAAATATCAAATGCTACAAGGGCAAGAGAATCTACTCTTGAAAGAAAATCCAATATCTGAGAAGATTCCAGTTCCTGTTCAAGTTCATCTTGGATAGCTTTTTTAATAAGAAAGATAAAGCCCACAGCCTGAGATGGAGTAAAATCCTGTACAGCTCTTATCCTGATTATTTCTTCAAGGGGTAAAATAAAGTTTTCAATAGGTTCATTAGAAATTATTTTATCAACAATTTGCTCGATAGCTTGATAGATGGAATACCCAACAGGGTTTGTAAATTGTTTGCTTTTTTCTCTTAAAAATGTTTGACTTTTTTCAGGATAAGTAGCAATAGTCAACTCAAAAGACTTATTAATAATACTCTTTCTTTTTTTTGAAAGGAGGTCATTAATAGGCATCTCTCTCTCCTATTAAAATTAGTTTTTTAATCCCCCCTTTCCATAAATAAAAAGGGGCAGTTATCTGCCCCTCTATGGAATGAATTATACGCATCCTGTTGGTTTTGGAAGCCCAGCATATCTACAGGCTTGTTTTGCTGGTCCATCTGGGAAAAGTCCATAAAGATATTTTGTGTTTCCTTTGTCTGGTCCAAACATTTTAGCCATTTCTTTTACAAGAATTTTAATCATAGGAGCAATCTGATATTTTTGATAGTAGTCTCTTAAAAAGTTAATTACTTCCCAGTGTTGCTCCGTAAGAGTGATTCCGTCCTGTTGAGCCATATACTCTGCAAGTTCGGGAGTCCAATCATCGAGGTTCTGAATGTAGCCATCCTCGTCAATTTCGATTTGTTTCCCCTTAAATTCAATAAAAGCCATTTTACCTACCTCCTTTTAGTTTTTGCTGTTATTTTAACTTCTTTAATAAAATAACTTCAAGGGTAACTCAACTTTAAAGTATGCTTTATTGGAAAGTCAAATAAATTTAGTTTATAATTTTATAAAAATTTTTCAGCTTCAGAGGTTTTTATTTTTATTATACTCCCTCCCTCATAAATTGATAACATAGCATTTTTTAATTCTTCAGGAGCCTGTAAGTTGACTTTTAATTTATTTATCAAGATAAATGACAGAGCTCTTATTGTTTCGTTTTTGTCAGTTAGAAGTTTTTTTAGTTCTTCTTTATCGATTTTTATGTAGTCTGAGAGATTAATTTTTTTAGAAAGCTTTATCATGCTTCTAAGAACACTCTCAAGAAAGCTTTCCTCCTCTCTTTGTGACCATAAAATAGGAATAATGTCTTCAAATAATGAAGGCTCAGCATATATTATTTCGCCAATTAACTCTGCTGACCTCCATCCAATGCCTCCTGATTCATCTGTCATTGACCACAAAAGTTTTCTTATTGTATTTCTCAATGTTTCTACATCTTGTATTTCTATGTATGCCTTTGCAACATGTCCCATTGCATCAATTGCTTTCCATGAGAGAGGATCTTCTTTATCATAGGAAAGAGAAATTAGCCAACTCAGAATGTTTTTATTTTGTAAAGATTCTTTTTGAATTGTTTCAAAATCATCTTTTTGCAAAAGAGAAATAAAATCTTTTTTATTTATTTTTGTCTTATCTTTCATGGGAATATTTAACCCTCCTTTTAGGGTTTTAATAAAAAAAAGTCTTCCACTGTAAAGCCAGTTTTTGATGTAAACATATTTATGATTTTTGTAATCATAATCTATTTCTCTAAGTTCAAAGTTAACTCCTAAATCAACATTTTCTATGCCCTTTGGTGAGACAAGAAACATAGCATTTACTAAGGCTTCTCCCTGATTATGTCCAGTTGGTTCACATACATATATGGCACCACATTCGCATTCTCCATAAATTATTTCTCCAAAATCTGTAATTTTTTCCTCTGGAGGTGCTATAACTCTACTACAAAAAAGACATGTTGGCACTTCTTTTTTAGCCATTTTTATTCTCCCTATAAATTTTTGCTTTTTTTAAAATACCTCCAATCCATTGAGGACATCCAAGAGCATGAACATGTATATAGGTTCCAAGAGTATTTTTGTAAAATACACCATCCATTTCACCAATTATTCCTTCTCCCCTTTCAATTTTAAAACTCATATTTGGTAATTTATCATAATCTATAACTTTGGAGTAATGAAATTCGTGTCCTCTTATTTCCGTTTCGGGGTTATAGAAGGGATTCCCTCTTTCTGCCTTTGCAATTACATATCCGTGTGCTTGAGGTCTTTTAAACATCTTGATAGTTAATGGAAAAATTCCTGTCATAGGGAAACTACCTTCTTCTGTAATTAAGGTCTTACAAATATACATTAATCCTCCACATTCTGCATATATTGGAAGCCCTGTCTCTGATTGTTTTTTTATATCATTCATAAGAGAAGAATTCCTAACAAGATATTTAACATTGGTTTCTGGAAAACCTCCACCAATGTAAAGAGTATCAACATCGGGTAATGCTTTGTCTTCTAATGAATTAATCAAAACTAAAGAAGCACCGGTTCTTTTTAGTTCTTCAAGATTTTCTTCATAGTAGAATTGAAAAACCCTGTCTCTTATAACACCAATTCTTAAACCCTTTCCATCTAAGTTCTCTGAATTATCAAAAGAATTTAAGCTTATGGGTTCAACGTTTTTAGCGATTTCAAAGATTTTATCTGCATCAATATAACTGGATGCTTTATCTATAAGATGTCTTACTTCTTCTGTTTCATCATGTTCCTGATAAGGTACAAGTCCCATGTGTCTTTCTGGCATTTTAATATCTTTAAAACGCGGAATTGAGCCAATAATTTCAACTTTACAGTATCTTTCTATGGACTCCTTAATAATTTTTTCATGTCTTGCATTGGCAACTTGATTAAGAACAACTCCTTTAATTGGAACTTCTTTGTCAAAATTAATAAAACCCTGAATAATTGCAGCAACAGAGCGGGTTGTTTTTGCGCAGTCAACTACTAAAACTACAGGGCATTTAATCAGTTTTGCTAACTCTGCTGAGGATACAGAGCCTTCGACATCTAATCCATCATAAAGTCCTCTATTCCCCTCTATTACAGAAATATCTCCCGTTGATCTTTCAATAAAAGATTTAACTATTTTTTCTGGTGGAATCATAAATGTGTCGAGATTATAACAGGGATTTTTTGAGAATAAAGAAAGCCAGCCATTGTCTATGTAGTCAGGGCCTTTTTTAAAGGCAATTACATTTAATCCTCTTTTTGCAAGAAGTGAAATTACTGAAAGGGCAACAGTTGTTTTTCCTGCACCTCCTCGTACACCTGCAATAAGAACTCTTGGATACATTTGACAGAAGCCTCTAAGCTAAAGTATCATGAAAATCTATGTATTTTCAAGATATAATTTTTACACTTAATAAATACTGGGCAGAAAAAGGTTGCGTTGTCCTTCAGCCCTATGACCTTGAAGTAGGTGCAGGAACCTTTCATCCTGCCACATTTTTTAAGGTAATAGGTCCTGAACCCTGGAATACAGGATATGTCCAACCCTGTCGTAGACCAACAGATGGAAGATATGGAGAAAATCCAAATAGACTTGGGCAGTATTATCAATATCAAGTTATTTTGAAGCCTTCACCAGAGGCTTCCCAGGAACTTTACCTTGAAAGTCTTAAAGCTTTAGGAATAGATCTTTCAGCCCATGATATAAGATTTGTTGAAGATGACTGGGAGTCTCCTACTTTAGGTGCTTGGGGTCTTGGTTGGGAAGTATGGCTTGATGGAATGGAGATAACTCAATTTACTTATTTTCAACAAGTTGGAGGAATTGATTTAAAACCTGTTTCTGTTGAAATAACATACGGAATTGAAAGAATAGCAATGTACCTACAAGAAGTCGACAATGTTTTTGAGATTAAGTGGAATGAATATTTTACTTATGGAGAGATTCATCGTCAAGGTGAAGTAGAGTTTTCATATTTTAATTTTGATTACTCTGATCCAGCATTTATTAAAAGACATTTTGATGATTTTGAGAAGGAATCAAAAAGAATGATTGAAAGGCTTCTTATTATTCCAGCCTATGAGTTCTGTCTTAAGTGTTCCCATATGTTTAATCTTCTTGATGCAAGAGGAGTTCTTTCCGTTGCAGAAAGAACGAATTATATTGCAAGAGTAAGGGCACTTGCAAGGTCCTGCGCAGAGGCTTATCTTAAAAAGAGGTATGCAGATGAATTTGCTCTTTGAAATAGGTGTTGAAGAAATTCCAGCAAGATTTATTCCTTCAGCTCTTAATCAATTAGAGGAAAACTCCCAAAAAATTTTTTCTGAATTTAGAATAGCTATTGATGAATTAAAAACTTATGCAACTCCAAGAAGGCTTACACTTAAAGCAAAAGTTTCAGAAGAACAAGCCGAAAACCAAAAGCTTATATGGGGACCACCTGCTCATGTTGCCTTTGACAAAGAGGGAAATCCAAAAGAGTCTGCTTATGCCTTTGCAAAGGCACAGGGTGTAGATGTTTCTCAACTTGAAATTATGCCAAAGGGAAAGGGAAATTATGTCTGTGCTGTAGTTAGAGAAAAAGGTAAGAAAACAGAAGAGATTTTACCAGATCTTTTAAAAGAGCTTTTCTTTTCAATTAGTTTTCCAAAAATGATGCGTTGGGGTATGGGAAATATAAAGTTTGTAAGGCCTATAAGATGGATTTTAGCTCTCTATAAAGATAAATTAATTTCCTTTGAAATAGATGAAATAAGAACAGTTGGAGCAACCCACGGTCATAGATTTCTTTTTGAAAAACCTATTTATATTTCTATAGAAGATTATGAAAAGACTCTTGAATCTGCCTTTGTTATTGTTAACCCTAATACAAGAAAAAATAAAATAGTCAATCAAGCCACAGAACTTGCAGAGCAAGTAGATGGAAAGGTTTTATTAGATGAAGAACTTCTTAACGAGGTAAACTTTCTGGTTGAATTTCCAAATTCTGTTTTATGTAGTTTTCCTGAAGAGTATCTCAAGCTTCCTGAGGAATTGCTCATTACTGTAATGAAAGACCATCAAAGATATTTTGCTGTTACTGATTTTGAAGGAAAATTAAAAAATTACTTTATAGTAGTAAGTAATACCAAATCTGAAAATTGTGGAAATGTAAGAAAGGGAGCTCAAAAAGTTATAAAAGCAAGATTTGAAGATGCAAAATTTTACTATGAGGAAGACCTTAAAAAAGGATTGGACAGCCTACTTAATGCAACAAAGGGAATTATTTATCATGAAAAACTCGGAAGTCTATATGACAAAAGTTTAAGAATTTTAAGGATAGCAGAAGCCTTTGCTCAGAAGATTTTACCAGAAAAAGTTGATTTAGTAAGAATTGCTTCTAAATACTGTAAAGCAGACCTTGCAAGCGGATTGGTAGGAGAATTTCCTGAACTTCAGGGAATAATGGGAGGATATTATGCTAAAAATTATCAATTACCTCAAGAAGTTGCGATAGCAATAAAGGAGCATTATCTGCCCAAAGGTTTTACAGATAATTTACCATCAAATGAAGTTGGTTGCCTAATAAGTTTAGCAGACAAACTTGACCACATTGTCTCATTTTTTTATATTGGAGAAATTCCAACAGGAACAGAAGATCCTTTTGGTTTGAGAAGGTCTGCTAACGGAATTTTAGCTTTACTTTTTAAGAAAAAATATCCTTTAAGCATCAAAGATTGTGTAGATAAAGTAGAAGAACTTGCCGATGAAATAATGAAGGAACAGATTTCAAGTTTTATTGGACAGAGACTTGAGAGTTATTTTGAGGTAACTGGTTATGATGTAAATTTAATAAGAACAGTTGGTGATTTTATCTTAAATCATCCTGTTTATGAAATTGAAGAAAGGCTTCAGGCAGTAAAAATATTTAAGAATAAAGAAGATTTTGAGTCCTTTTTTCTTGCAGTAAAAAGAGTTTCCAATATTATTAAAAATTATGAAAAATTTGAATTAAAACCTTCTCTTTTAGTTACAAGGGATGAAAAAAATCTTTACAAGGAAATGATTGAAAAAAGAGAAAAGCTCAATGAATATTTAATAAAGGCTAAGTTTCTTGATGCTTTAAATTATATTCAGTCCCTCACGCCAGTGATAAATAATTTTTTTGATAAAGTGCTTGTTATGGATAAGGATGAAAATATCAAAAGAAATAGGCTTGCCCTTTTACAGGAATTGGCTCAGTTACTTAAATCTGTTGCCGACCTTTCAAAGCTTTATTAATTGTTGTATTATATAATTATGAAAAAAGCATACAAGCCTACCAAAAAACTCTACAAGGAGGCAAAAATGAGCTCTAGAAATATTTTTTTAATTATATTTTGTCTTATCTTTGTTTTTGCCTGTGCAGAAAGAAAGATTTACATACCCGATGGAAAAGTAGATGGAGAAGTTACAAAAAAAGAGGAAAAGATAGAAGAAAAAACAGATATTGATAAAACAAAGTTAGAAGAAGAGGCATTAAGTTCTAAACAAATTTCCGAACTTATAAGAAAGCTACAGGAAGAGATTAGGGACATATATTTTGATTTTGACAGATATGATATAAGACAGGAAGACATTCCAACATTAAAAAAAATTGCCTCGGTTTTACAAAAATATCCCAAACTGAAGGTTATAATTGAAGGTCATTGCGATGAGAGAGGAACAAATGAATACAACTTTGCTCTTGGGCAAAAAAGAGCAAATTCAGCAAAACAGTATTTAATAAGTCTCGGAGTATCGTCATCGAAAATGGAAATAATAAGTTATGGTGAGGAAAAACCTTTATGCACTGAACAAAATGAGGGATGCTGGCAAAAGAATAGAAGAGCACACTTTGTGTTCATAGAGGAGGGAAAATGAGAAAAATGAGAATAACATTTACAGGGATTATAGCATCCATTATTTTAAGTGGCTGTGTTACAACTGGTGAATTTGAACAGATGAAGTCTGATATTGCAAAGCTTTATGTGGAAAATACTCAATTAAGGCAGGAAGTCTCTGAGCTTAAAGGCAGGGTTAATAAAATGTCTTCAGACTTAAGCACAGCAGTAGCTTTAAAGGAAGGTCAACTTACCTTAATTGCACAAACCCAGGATTACGTAAAAGAACTTCAAATTCTTAAAGGAAGATTTGAAGAAAACTCCTTCCAGAATGAAAAGAGATTTAAGGAGATTAGTGATAAAATAGCAGAATTACAAACAAAGTTGACTCAACCAATTCAACCATTAGAAAAACAAGAACCTGTTAAGCCCGCAAAGGAAACTTTAAAGGATCCTAAGGCAATTTATGATTTAGCCCATCTTGATTTAAAGAATAAAAATTTTGCCTCTGCAAGAGAAAAATTTCAGGAAATTATAAAGAATTATCCAGATTTTGAATTTCTTCCAAATTCTTACTTTTGGATAGGTGAAACCTATTATAATGAAAAAAAATTTGAGGATGCCATTCTTGCCTATGAAGAATTCTTAAAAAAATATCCAAAGAATGAGAAAGCACCAGGTGCGCTTCTTAAAGAAGGAATGGCTTTTATGGAATTAAAAGATAGAAAAACAGCAAAGGTTGTATTTGAAAGAGTTATTGAAAGATATCCTAAATCTAAGGAAGCTGAAATCGCTCAACAGAAAATAGCAGAGATATTAAAAAGTCAGAATACGGGAAAGAAAACATCCCCAAAAAAATCAACGCCTAAAAGTTCACGATGAAGGACAAATACAACAGAAATATTGATTATTTAAGAATTTCTGTTATTGATAGATGTAACTTACGTTGTATTTACTGTATGCCTGAGGAAGGTATAAAAAATTTACTTCCCCATAATGAGCTACTAAGTTATGAAGAAATATTACAAGTAATAAAAATTGCAACAACAATTGGTGTATCAAAGATAAGAATAACAGGCGGAGAACCTCTTTTAAGAAAGAACATAATAATTTTTATTGAAAGAGTTGCCAAAATAGAAGGTATAAAAGACATAGGGATTACAACTAATGGAGTTTTTCTCAGACAATTTGCTTCTAAGCTTTATGATGCAGGTTTAAAAAGGGTAAATGTTAGCCTCGATTCTTTAGATGAAGATAAATTTAAAAAAATAACAAGATTAGGGAGATTGCAAGATGTTCTTGAAGGAATTGAAGAAGCTTACAGGGTAGGACTTAATCCATTAAAAATAAATGTTGTTGTTATGAAAGGAATAAATGATGATGAAATAGAAAGATTTGCTCGTTGGAGTATTGAGGTTCCCTATCAGATAAGATTTATAGAATTTATGCCTGTTGGAGGCAATCACTGGAAAAAGGAATTTTTTATATCTGCAGAGGAGATAAAGAAAAGAATAGAGAAAACTTTTGGAAGACTAATTCCAGTTCAGATTAAAAAGTCAGGACCTGCTGAATATTTTATGCTTGAAGGAGCAAAAGGTTTGATTGGCTTTATAAGTCCTCTTACGACTCATATATGTAAAAGGTGTAATAGATTAAGACTTACAGCAGAAGGAAAACTAAGACCCTGTCTTTTTTCAGACAGAGAAATTGATTTAAAGAGACTCTTAAGAAACGGTGCTTCTCAGGATACAATAAGAGAAGTGCTTATAAAAACCATTCAACTAAAACCTCAGGGAATGTCAGATGAGACAAAGCCATTAAGGCCTATGTCAACAATAGGAGGCTGATTTTTTTGAAAATTCCTGTATCAGTGATAGTAATCACTAAGAATGAAGAAAAAAATATAAGAGATGCTTTGGAGTCAGTTAAAGATTTTGAAGAGATAATAATTGTTGATTCCTTTATTGAAGATAAAACATTAGAAAATTGCAGAGAATATACAGACAAAATTTTTCAGTATGAATGGCAAGGGTTTGCAAAACAAAAACAACTCGCAATAGATAAAACAACGCTTCCTTGGGTTTTATTTCTTAATGCTGATGAAAGAGTTACAGAAGAATTAAAAAATGAAATATTGGAGAAAATCAAAGATTAAAAGTATGGATATTTTATTCCCAGAAAATTTTTTTCTTAACAGATGGATTAAACACAGTGGCTGGTGGCATGATTAAACACCGAAATTTTTAAGAAAGATAGAGGCAAGATGCAGCAAAGGGAAGTTCATGAGAAAATAATAGTTGATGGTAAGATCGGCTACTTAAGGGAACCTATAATTCGTTATACATATTATAGCCTTAATGATTTCATAAAAAAAATGCAGATTTACTCATCTTTATCAGCAGAAGAGATTTTTAAGTTCACCACAGCAAAAACAAATATAATTCTAAAAATGACTTTTTCTTTATTTTTTACTTTTTTTAAAATGTTTATTTTAAGATTAGGATTTCTTGATGGGTTAAGAGGATTTATTCTTGAAGTTCTTTATAGTTTTTATTCTTTTTTAAAATATGCGAAAGTATGGGAAAAACTATGGAAATAGAAAAGCAGTTTAAATTGAAATTTAAGAAATCATGGCTCGATGATTTTGCAGTTTTTTGGAGGCTTATAAAAGAACATAGATTGAGATTAATTCTGGCACTTCTCTGTAGTTTAGCCATATCAGGTATAAATGGAGCAATAGCCTGGGCAGTAAAACCTGCAATGGATGAAATTTTTGTAAAAAAAACTACAGAGTTTTTATATATTATTCCGATTGGAGTAGTGATTCTTTTTACATTAAGAGGTATCTTTATTTTTATTAATAATTATCTAATGACCTCAATAGGTGCAAAAATTGTTAAAACTATAAGAGATACGATTTATGAAAAAATTCTTAAGCTTCCTATGTCTTTCTTTTGTAAAGATAGCTCAGGTAATATTATTTCAAAGGTTTTGAATGATGTAGATTTATTAAAAAGCACAGTTTCCTACACTATAAAGGATTTTTTTGTTGAAGGATTCACAGTAATAGTTTTAGCAGGAGTAGCCTTTTATCGTAGATGGGATCTTGCTTTGTTGTCTTTTATAGTAATTCCTTTAATGATTTATACCATAGGGAAGATTGGAAAAAAGTTAAAAGGACTTGGGATGAAAACTCGATTGAGAATTGCAAAAGTTACTACCCTTCTTCATGAAACTCTTCATGGTATAAAGATTATTAAGTCTTATACGATGGAAAAAGATATGGTTAAACGATACAGAACAGCTCTTCAGGAACATTACAGAAACATAATGAGAGAGGTAAGAACAGAGGAGTTTGCCAAATTACTTACAGAAACCATTGCGGGAGTCGGTGTTGCAGTGATTATATTCTATGGTGGTTATCTTGTTGTAAGTGATAAGATTTCTTCTGGAGATTTTTTTTCTTTCACTACAGCAGTTTTATTAATGTATACGCCCTTAAGAAGGCTTAGCAAAGTAAATGCTTCCTTTCAGAGAGGAAGAAATGTTATTGAAAGATTAAGAGAGATAATTTTTGTTGAGCATGAACCTCAAAAAGGAATTGAAAAAGATATAAAAGGAAACATAGTATTTAAAAATGTTTCCTTTAAATATCCTCTTGCCAAGGATTATGCTTTAAAAGAGATTAATTTTGAAATAAAGCCTGGTGAGACTGTAGCAATCGTGGGACCTTCGGGTGCAGGCAAAAGTACAATAGCTGATCTTATTGCAGGATTTTGGTATCCCACAGAAGGAGATATATTTATTGATGGCTTAAGCATTAAAGAATTTTCTCTTCAAAGTTTACGTTCACAGATTGCCCTTGTAACCCAGGAAATTATTTTATTTAATGATTCTGTAATGCATAATATCAAGTTTGGAAATATATCATCTACGGATGAGGAAGTCAAGGAGGCAGCAAAAATAGCAGATGCCCATGATTTTATAATGGAATTGCCTAAAAATTATGATTCAGTGGTGGGAGAAAAAGGTGTTTTACTATCAGGAGGACAGAAACAGAGAATAACAATAGCAAGAGCAATTTTAAGAGATCCTAAAATTTTAATATTTGATGAAGCCACCGCTTCATTAGATACTGAATCAGAAGAAAAAATTCAGAAAGCTCTTGAAAGAATTAGAAAGGGAAGAACAACTATAGTTATTGCCCACAGACTATCTACAATTAGAAGGACCGATAAAATCATTGTAATGGATAAAGGAAGAATTTTAGAACAGGGAACTCATGAAGAACTTCTATCTCTTCAAGGGCTATACAGTGAACTTTGGCATCTTCAGTTTAGTGAATCATCTTCATAAATTTTATTCATAATTTTTTTTATTTTTTACCTTCATTTAGACTTGGTCATTATAATCCGAACGTTATACCTTTAATTAAAAATACAAATTTTTACAAAAAATATTTTGTAAATAAAATTATATTAGTTAAATTTAATATATTTAATATATATTGACAAATTTTTAATACTTATAATATTATTAAATTAATTTAAATGTTGGAGGCTGATATGTGTGTAGCAGTAATTGGTGGAATGGATAGACTTAAGAAACATTATTTAGAAGAGGCAAAAAAAGTAGGAGTACAGTTAAAAGTTTTCACTAAATTAGAAAAGGACACAGCGAAAAAAATTGGTGAGGTAGATGCAATAGTAATATTTACAAATAAAATCTCCCATGAGTTAAAGTTAACAATAAAAAAAGCATATCCCAACAAAAAATGTCCGCATCTGATGTGTCATAGTTGCGGAGTGAGTTCCTTAATAAAATGTCTTGAAAATCTAAAAAAGATGAAACAGAAAGGAGGGATGTAATGAAAGCTGTGAAGGGTTTTGTATTTGCCGTTTTATCTTTGTTTTTTCCCTTTTCAGTTTATGCAGCAGATATTACAGATTGGCTATCTATTTCAGGTTCAGCAACTGGAGTTTATCAATGGCTTAACAAAGCGAAAGGTGATGTGGAAAACAAAGACAGAGGCTCTGCAGTAATTGATTTTAATGTATCGGTAAAACCGATTGAAAACGGTGAAATTTTTTTAAGGACAAGCTTTGCAAGGGGAAGTGGTCTTAAAG